>OLZW01000112.1_pt1 | contig 65767 bp, 61 predicted proteins | sample 1674281 | NCBI WGS metagenome assembly OLZW01 (sample SAMEA103958157, study PRJEB25191) | human gut metagenome | biome: human-associated habitat [ENVO:00009003]; feature: intestine environment [ENVO:2100002]; material: feces | place: Germany | collected 2013/2015
GCTTTTAAGTTTGTGGGATAAGTTTGTGCAAAATTCGATATTTGCTCATTTATAGTATTATATTTCTAATAGAGGTAATGCTCGTTTTAAATATGGGGAAAACAGACCGGTCTGACCGATACCAGCGGAGAAAATATCGGAAAGCTCAATCCATTCCGCTATCGTGCTTACTGCTACGATGACGACACCAAGCTCTATGTCACCGCCAGCCGCTATTACGATCTGGAATTGTGCAGATTCCTTTGCGCAGACAACTTTGATGTTGTAAAAGCGGAAATGTTCAAAAAGTTAAATTAGTAGGTGGCAAATATGAAGGCAGGATATCGTAAATTTTATAAATATTTTAGTATATTGGTATTTATGGGCTGCGGATACCTTATGCTGAATTTTTGGGAAGAGGGAAAAGGTCAAATTAGTTCTTATAACATGCAAGATAAAGCACTTATGATATTGTGGTTTATGATTTATACTTTTGGTACGGCTGCTGGAATTATAAATACTTTAACCAGTATTTACATTTATGAATGGGGAATGCAGATCTCATTTTTGAAATATAAGAAAAAAATCGAATGGGAAGAATTTTCTGTTATACGAAGATATCATAATCATTTTTTCTTCAATATGTCAAAACAAAAAGATGCAGGTCCGTATTGGGCAATGTTTCATCCCTTTACCAGTTTTGTAATATTCGATAATTCGCGAAATCGTTCTGTTCATACCATGCCGCTTAACGCCGACGAATTTTGTGAACTGCTCACTTCATATGGTATTCAGTACACGGAAAGAAAATAAAGATCGAAGGAATTAAAGAGAAAATATGAGAGCAGGATATCGTAAGTTTTTTATGTTTGCACAAGTTGCTACATTAATAGGCATCGGGTATCTTATGACAAGATTTTGGGAAGATGCAAAAAATCAATGTGAATTATATAATTTGCCTCAAAAGCTTTGGGTAATATTTGGAATAATGTTTATTTGTGGGATAGTGTCATGGGGAAGTGTAGATGCTTTAACACGTATTTACATCCATAAGTGGGGAATGGAACTTGCCTTTTTGGGATATAAGAAAAAAATTGTATGGGAGGATTTTTCCGTTATACAAAGATATAAAAATCATTTTTTCTTTAACGTATCAAAACAAAAAGATAGTGGTCTGTTTTTTTCAACATATCATCCATTTACTAGCTTTGTGATATTTGATAAGTCACAATTTAGTTGTGTCCGTACTATGCCAATCAGTGCCGACGAATTTTGTGACCTCCTCACTTCATACGGTGTCAAGTATACGGAAAGTAAATAAAGCATGAGAAGAGTGGAAGTGGCCGTAAGATCCCACGAATTACCAGCCACTTCCCTTTTTATACGCAAATTTGGAAAAAGAAAGAAGGAAATGTTTTAGAATTATAGTTCGTTGGATACCAGTGAACTATAACAGAAAGTGTTCTGCTTCCCTGTTGTTTTTACGGAGAAAAGAGTGTAAAATAAATACAGACATCATTACATTGATGGAGGATAAACAGTTGCTTGAATGGATTAATGTTTTTAAGGTAAATCGGAAAATTAAATCCCGTCTCTGGCCGTGGATCAAGATTATTTTAAGTATTGTTCTTTTCTTTGCGGTATTTTACGGCGACATCTATGTTCATATTCTGGATGGAACAAATCTGGGACGAATTGTGGAAGCAATGATTCTGGTTGTGTTTTCGTTTCTGGACTATCTGATCTGCTTCATTTCCGTAGCCGAAATGGACTGTTTGAAAGACCGGCGGTATGCGGCGGCGAAAGAGAGCGGTGAATTTTACACGATTTCCCAAATCGAAAGCTCCCTGTTCAACTACGTGCCGCGTACCTATACGATTTATTACCGGCGGGGAAGCAGAAGACTTACCTTCGGCGTACGGACAAGAACGACAGGAAATCTGCTGGAAATGGGCAGCAGAGAATATTTCATAGGACCGACAGGAAAGCGCGAGCAGATTGTGAAAGACCTCGATACGCTGATGAAAGAAGTAAAAAAATACGCAAGATTTGACAAAGTCCTGGTACAGGCAATCAATGGAGAACCGGTAAAGAAATGATGCCGGTTCTTCTTGCTTTTACGTAAAAATGCAGGTAAGATAAAAACAGCATGAGTGTAATACACATGCGTGAAAAATCATCAACAGAGAAGGTATGAAAATGGAGGAAACAAAAGATGAATTATCTGAAGGAACGGGATGGTGACCTGTTCTCCAATGCGGATCTGAAACGGCTGATTGTGCCGCTTCTGATTGAACAGCTTCTTGCCATCGCAGTCGGCATGGCGGATTCAATTATGGTATCCAGTGTCGGCGAGGCGGCGGTGTCGAGTGTGTCGCTGATTGATACAATCTTTATTCTGCTGATCAACATGTTCACCGCGATTGCAACCGGCGGAGCCGTCGTGTGCGGCCAGTATATCGGAAAGAAGCGGCCGCATAAAGCATGTGAGGCAGCTGACCAGCTTCTGCTGGTGACAACGGCGCTGTCAGTTGTGATCATGGCGGCGGTCTATCTTTTAAAGCCGTTTATTCTGCATGTTGTGTTTGGAAACATTACGGCAGAGGTAGAAAGAAACTGCAATATTTATCTGATGATCGTAGCGGCCTCCATTCCGTTTCTGGCGGTTTACAACGGTTGTGCGGCCATTTTCCGCGCGCAGGGTGATTCGAAAACGCCGATGAAAATATCCATCGTCATGAACCTGATCAATATTTCGGGAAATGCGCTTCTGGTCTATGCGCTGAAATTCGGCGTGGACGGCGTTGCGATTCCGACGCTGCTTTCACGTATGTACGCGGCTGTGGCAGCATTTGTTCTCGTACATAATAAGCGGTATCTGGTGCGGTGCTCTTATCCGGTGAAAGTAAAACCGGATTTCCATATGCTGAAAAAAATCCTTGGCATCGGCATTCCGAACGGCCTCGAGAACAGTATGTTCCAGCTCGGCAAAATCATGGTCTTAAGTATGATCACACAGTTCGGAACAGCGTCGATCGCGGCAAATGCGGTGTCCAACACGATTGCTGTCTTCCAGACACTGCCCGGTATGGCGATCGGAAATGCAGTGCTGACCGTAAGCGCACAGTGCGCGGGAGCGGGAGACTATGAGCAGGTAAAATACTATGCGAAAAAGCTGCACATCATCATTTATGGACTGATGATCGTCTGCTGTCTCGGTGTCATCGCGGCACTTCCGGCAGTGCTTCACGTTTACAGTCTGTCTGCGGAGGCAACTGCCATGACGGAAGATATCATCGTTTACCATGGTATCTGCTGTATGATAATCTGGCCAATTGCCTTCACCCTGCCGAATGTACTCCGCGCGTCCAATGATGTGGCATTTTGTATGATTCTCTCGATCCTTTCCATGTGGATCTGCAGAATCGGCATGAGCTATGTGCTCGGTGTGCGTATGGGATTCGGTGTCTTTGGTGTCTGGGTCGCCATGACGATGGACTGGGTTGTTCGTGCTATTTTCTTTGTCCTTCGCTATCGAAGTGGGAAGTGGCAGCATCAGATGTGATGAAAAATACGGAATGTTTTGGGGAGAGAGAAAAAACGATACATCTGGAGGAAGTTATTATTATGAAAAACGCAAAGAAACTGATTCCCGGAGCAGCGATTGCGCTGGTGATTGCGGTTGCAGCGAAATTCCTGGAAAGCCTGGAGGAGAGCGCCGGACTGCACTTTATCGGGGCGTCGGTCATCGCCATGTTTATCGGTATGATTGTGAATGCCCTTTACAAGCCGAACAGCGTGACAGCGCCGGGAATTAAATTTACATCGAAGAAGATCCTGAAATTTGCGATTATTCTGCTCGGAGCGAGCCTGAATATCCGCACGGTACTGACGGTCGGAAGATTTTCCCTGACGGTTATGGTATTTACCCTGGCAACGTGCTTTGGCCTCGGCGCACTGATCGGAAAAGCACTTGGACTGAACTGGAAGACGAGCAGCCTCATCAACGCCGGCACGGGTATCTGCGGCGGTTCCGCGATCGCGGCAATCGCGCCGGTCATCGAGGCGACCGATATGGACATTGCCTATGGCCTCTCCGCAACGTTTTTATTTGATACGGTCATGATTGTCGTATTCCCGATCCTCGGTCACTGGATGGGCCTTTCGGATGCCGCGTTTGGCCTCTGGGCCGGAACTGCGGTCAACGACACATCAAGCGTCGTTGCCACCGGTTACGCATTCAGCGAGGCCGCCGGTGATTTCGCAACCATGGTAAAACTGACACGGACCCTCGCCATCATTCCGGCCGTCCTGGCATTCGCCGCCATCAACGTACATCTGAAACGGAAGGCGCAGGCAGCAGAAGGAACCGCCGTAAAGGTAAGCATCAAATCCATTTTTCCATGGTTTATCTTAGGTTTTCTCGCCATGTCAGCACTGACCTCCTTAGGTCTTATCCCGGCAGGCACAGCAGCCGCATTAAAAACCATCAGCAAATTTCTGATGGTAGCCGCCCTTGCGGCCATCGGCCTGAACACCGATTTCAAATCCCTCTGCCGCTCCGGCGCAAAGCCGATGCTGCACGGATTCATCATTTCGCTGCTGGTAGTCCTGGTAGCGATTGCAGTCGAATTTGCGATCGGCATTGCGCCGCATGGGGTACTGTAAAGAAACAGAGAATTAAAAATCCAGGCATCCGTATAGGATGCCTGGATTTTTTAAATCAAAACGGGTTTGTCGTTTCCTTCAAAAACGTTTTCAAAACCTGCAGCACCCCGTTCTCCCAGTACGGCGGGCAGGTGTGTTTTACTGAGGCGATGACTTCCGCTCGGGCGTTGGAGACGGCGTAGCTTTCGCCGGCGTTCTGAAGCATTTCGATGTCGTTCAGGTTGTCGCCGAAGCAGCAGACTTCGTCTGGGGTAAGGCCAAAGTAGTTCATCAGAAATGAGAGACCGGTCCATTTGCTGACGCCGCGGGCGTTGCAGTCCAACCATTCCTTACCGGCGACAGCGAGTTTTGCCTGATGATTCCACGCCGGGATGAAATTTGGGGAGCAAAGCTCTTCACAGGAGGTTGGATGGTAGATCGTGAATTTGATAATGTCCTCGTTTTCTACCTTCGACAGATCCGGTACTTCGCGGACATCGAAGCCGTAGGAGTCGCGGAGCCAGTGAAACATGCGGCTTCCGGCATCTTCGGCGAGGCAGTAGTCCGGGGTGGCGGCAAAGCAGTTGCAGGACGGAAGTTCGTCATATACCATGCGGCACATGGATTTCCAGAGTGCCGTTTCCATCGGATATGTTTTCAGAATCTTTTCCGGTGTGCGCACGACAGTTCCGCCATCGGAGATGTAGAGCAGGCGGTCCTTGATCGGAGCGAAAAGCTTCTGTTCACTGGAAAACTGGCGGCCGGAACAGACAACAAAATGGATGCCCTGGTCGACAAGCCTGGAAACAACAGTCATATATTCCGGGTCGATCAGAAGTGTGCCGTCTTTGACGAGCGTTCCATCGACATCGGTTGCAATCAACTTTATCATAATAGAAAATCTCCTTATCTTGTCACAGAAAAAATTCAAACTATAGCAAGACCAGAAAATAACGCAAAAAAGGCAGTGCTGCAGGGCGCGAATTACAAGGAACGGATTTGAAGGCGTACCGGGGTACGACGAAAATCCGTGACGCAGTAATTCACGTTCTGCAGTGCTGAATTTTTTGCATTATTTTCTGGGATTGCTATAAACAAGATTATATCGTGAATTGCTTCGGGGTGCAAGCCGGAACCGGAGGAACGCAAAACTCCACGTTGACGAAATGCGGAAATAAGGCGTAAAATAAAGAAAAATATATATCCACAGGGGGATTTTTATTATGGCATTTATTCAGGTAAGCTTCATGTCAAAAACTTTAATGCGCACCGTACCGCTGCAGGTTATTCTGCCGGTCGACAAATTTACCTTTGGGCAGCCGGAGCGCGAGGAAAAACCGTTTAAAACGCTGTATTTGCTGCATGGCATTTTTGGGAATGAGACAGACTGGGTTCATGGAACCAGAATCCAAAGATGGGCAGAGGAGAAAAACCTTGCCGTTGTCATGCCGGCCGGCGAGAATGCGTTTTATGTGGATCAGCCGTCCATCGGTGCCATGCACGGACAGTTTATCGGAGAAGAACTGGTTGAGATTACAAGAAAAATGTTTCCGCTGTCCAGAAAAAGAGAAGACACCTTTATCGGAGGCCTTTCCATGGGTGGTTTTGGCGCACTCAGAAATGGCCTGAAATATCACGATACCTTCGGGGCTGTGATCTGCCTGTCCGGTGCACTTCATGTGCTGGAAAATCCGGAAGAGAGCAGAGCGGACAGCTTTGCACATGAAGAAGGTTATTTCGGAAATCTGGTCGAAGCAGCAAAGAGTGACAAAAACCCGGCTGTTCTTATCGAGCAGTTAAAGGAAGCACGGAAAAAAGATCCGTCTGTCAATGTGCCGACCGTATTCCAGGCGTGCGGAACAGAGGACGGACTTCTGGAAGTAAACCGTCTCTACCATAAACGGATGGAAGAGAGCGGCATGGACATTGTCTACTATGAGAGTAAGGGTGGCCATGAATGGGATTTCTGGGATGAGTGGATCAAAAAGGCACTGGACTGGCTGCCACTTGAGGAAAAGACGGAAGGCCTGAACAGCGGAAACGTAAATGTTTAAAGGAAAAAGGGAGACAGGCAATGCCAGAAACGAGAAATGACGAATTGTACCGTGCGTTAAAACACAACGGTTACCCGGACGACTTCTGCCGGGAAATTGCATACCGCCAGATGAACACCGATTTTACCGCCACGCGGATGCTCGGCTATCTCTACCGCGTCACAAGCCCGCGCGCCGAGGACGTTGTCGATGAGATGCTGGCTATCCTGAGTGACCGCAAAGCATGGATTGAGAAAAAACAGTCTGAGGAAGCCCAGGCGGCGATCAGCAGAATGTACCGGGAAGGCCTGTAACCTGGGCGGGCGTTTATGCAGAAAAAGCAGAAGGAACGGGCTTGCATTCTTTTCCGGTTTCTGCTACAATCAGTGCAGTGAAAAAGCGAAGAAAAGAAACAGTAGCGACAGAGCGCATTCAGAGAGAAAGCGGCAGGTGAAAGCTTTTTGCAGAATCTATCGTGAACCGGTCTTGGAGCTGTGCACCGAAGAGAAGAAAATCCATCAGGAAAAATTTATTTCGTAGGCTGCACCGGGATCTCCCGTTACAGAGAAGGTACAGAGAGCAGAGATCACGCGTATTACAAAATACAAAAATCGTGGGGTACAAATGTTCTGTGTCAGAGTGCAGGAGTTTTCCTGAATTTAGGTGGTACCGCGGATAAAAAAATTCGCCCTAAACTGCAGCTTGCGGTTTAGGGCTTTTTTTCTGTTTGAAAACTGCGCATCGCATTCTCGTTACTTCAGTGATGAGTTAGATGCGTAAAATGTTGACTAAAAGCTTAAAATCGGACAGGCTGGAATGTTCTCGCGTCTGGAAGACTTCAGATGTTGAAAACCCAAAGAATAAGGAGGAAATCAGAAAATGAAACTTGAAAAATTAGTAGGAGAACGCTTCAAAGAAAGACCTGCTGACTGTGTCATCGACAGCCATGCTATTATGGTAAAAGGCGGATACATCAAATATATGGCAAACGGAATCTATTCTTCCTATCTGCCGCTGCGTCGCATTGTGCGCAAAATCGAGCAGATCCTGCGCGAGGAGATGGACAAAATCGACGGCCAGGAAGTGCAGTTCCCGGTTGTCATGCCGGCTTCTCTGTGGGATGAGTCCGGCCGTTACGATAGCATCGGCGATGAGCTGCTGCGCTTCACAGACCGCAACAATGCCAAAATGGTACTCGGCATGACCCACGAGGAGGCAGCCGTACACCTTGTACGCGAGTATGCACAGAGCTACACCAAATATCCGTTTATGATCTATCAGATCCAGACAAAATTCCGTGATGAGGCCCGTCCGAGAGCCGGACTGATCCGTGTGCGTGAGTTTACGATGAAGGATGCTTACTCCTTCCATACCAGCCAGGAAGATCTGGAGCAGTATTACGAGAAATGCCACGCAGCATACGAGCGCATCTTCGAGCGTGTCGGCGTGCCGGAGGTGGTATCTGTCAAATCCGATTCCGGTATGATGGGCGGAAATATCTCCCACGAGTTCATGCTTCTGACTCCGGTCGGAGAGGATTCCATCGTTCTGTGTGATTCCTGCGATTACAGAGCCAACATGGAGGCAGCTGAGAACATTTCAGATATCGCAAGAGACGCAGAATCCGCTGCACTCGAAAAGGTTTATACACCGAACGTCCACACCATTGAAGACGTCTGCAATTTCTTCGGAGACGAGACAAAGAACTCCTGCAAAGCCGTTGTTTATCAGCAGAATGTTGATGATAAATACGTTGTCCTTTTCATCCGCGGCGATCTCGAAGTCAACGAGACGAAGCTGGTCAACTTCCTCGGCGAGCAGGTTCACGCAGCCGTGATCACCGAAGAATGCGGCCTGAACGCAGGCTACATCGGACCGGTGAACCTGAAGGTGAACGGAGATGCCGTTGTCCTCTACGATAAATCCCTCGAGGGAAGAAATAACCTTTCCTGCGGAGCCAACGAGGCAGAGCATCATTACAAAGGACTCGACATGGAGCGCGACGTTCCGAATGCCGAGTATCACGATTTTGCAAAAATCCAGGAGGGCGGCATCTGCCCGAAATGCGGCAAAAAGACTGTGAAGATCTCCAGAGGTATCGAGGTCGGAAATATCTTCCAGCTTGGAACCAAATATACAAAATCCATGAATATGACCTATGTCGATGCAAACGGCGAGAGCAAGACCCCGATCATGGGATGCTACGGTATCGGTGTCGGCCGTCTGGCAGCATCGGTCTGCGAGGCACATCACGATGAGTACGGCCCGATCTGGCCGAAAGCTATCGCTCCGTGGCAGGTACACCTCTGTGCAGTCCGCGTCGATGACGAGGGAGTCAGAGCATATGCGGACAAGCTGTACGAGGATCTGCAGAATGCAGGCATCGAAGTGATCTACGACGACAGAAGCGTCAGAGCCGGCGTAATGTTTGCCGATGCCGACCTGCTCGGCATTCCGCTTCGCATCATCGTAAGCCCGAAAAATATGAAACAGGGCGTTGTCGAGGTTGCATCCCGCGATAAGACTCTGAAAACACAGATTCCGCTGGAAAATGTGATGGAAGAGATTAAACAGTATCTGTAATGATTCAGAACCATGCGAAAGGGAAGAAAAATCGCGATGGGGCTCGGAAGAAGTTCGACAGGAGAAAACACGATATGGAACTCTGGGATATCTATGATGAAAACAAACAGCCGACCGGCCGCACGATGAAGCGGAATGACTGGCATATGAAGCCGGACGAATTTCACCTGACGGTGCTCGGCGTAATCGCAAGACCGGACGGAACCTTCCTTATCACAAAACGTGTCATGACGAAAGCCTGGGCACCGGGCTGGTGGGAGGTTTCCGGCGGCGCGGCACAGGCAGGAGAGAGCTCCTGGGAGGCCGTGCGCCGTGAGGTCAGAGAGGAAACCGGACTCGATGTGAGCAAGGCAGACGGCGGCTACCTCTTCACTTACCGGCGTATCAACCCGGATGAGGGAGACAACTACTTTGTCGATGTCTATCGCTTCGTGATGGATGTCAAAGACGAGGATCTTCACCTTCAGGAGGAAGAAACGGACGGCTACCGTTTTGCTACGTTGGACGAAATCAAAGGATACGCCGCAGAAGGAAAATTCCTGCATTACGACAGCATCCGCCAGGCATTTGAACTGTAACAGAGAAATGAGATAAGAAAAACGCGTTCCCGCCGGAAACCACAGGGGTTTCCGAAAACGGGAACGCGTTTTCTTAGCCTTAGAGCGTGTCTGAAAAAGGCTTTTCGCAAGCAGTTAATTGCAGTTAATTGCGATTGAATACTTCGCGGTTGAGCGCCTTTTCCTGATGGCTGACAATCGTTGTGCAGACAGCATCGCCTGTGATGTTGACGGCGGTACGCAGCATATCGAGAATACGGTCGATACCCATGATAAGAGCGATACCCTCCGTTGGCAGTCCGACGGAATTCAGTACCATAGCCAGGGTAACAAGTCCGACGCTTGGGATACCGGCGGTACCGATGGAAGCCAGTGTTGCGGTAACAACAACCGTTGCGAGGTTTGCCGGAGTCAGATGAATACCGTACGCCTCTGCGATGAAGATGACAGCGACACCCTGCATAATGGAGGTACCATCCATGTTGATGGTTGCGCCGAGCGGAATGGTGAACGAAGAAATCTGCTTCGAGACACCCATCTTTTTGTTCAGCGTATCAATCGACATCGGGATTGTCGCGTTGGAGGTTGCGGTGGAAAATGCAAATCCCATAACCGGAAGGAATTTCTTCACGAATTTAATCGGATTCAGCCGTGTGAATACGAACAGAAGAACCTGATAAATGACGAAGCACTGCAGTGCCAGCGCCAGTGTTACATTTCCCATGTATTTCAGCATCGGTGCGAACGCAGAAAAGCCGACCGTTGCAAAGGTACGTGCAATCAGACAGAAAACGCCGACCGGGGCCACCTTCATGACCGTCATGGTCATTTCCATCATGACATCGTTAAACTGGCTGATAAAGTTGGAAACGACCGAAGCGCGGTTTCCGAGCTTTGCCAGCATTACGCCGACAAACAGGGCGAATACGATGATGGGAAGCATATCGCCGTTTGCCATGGAACCAATCGGGTTCTTCGGGATGATGTTGAGCAGTGTATCCACCAGGCTGACGCTGGAATCTGCTGCTGTTGAGGACAGGTCGGCTTTCTGAACCGCACTCATGTTAAGTCCGAGACCCGGGTGAATGAGCAGGGCGGTTCCAAGTGCGATGCAGACGGCAAGTGCTGTGGTAACAAGGTAAAAGCCGATCGTTTTTACGCCGACCTTTCCGAGGGTTTTGCTGTCTCCGATGGACATACTTCCGCAGACGAGGGAGCAGAAGACAAGCGGTACGACAAGCATCTGCATCAGGCGGATAAAGCCCTGTCCGATGACATACAGCACACCTTCTACGATGACGGTGTCCTTGATATAGCTGGACGGGATCCAATAGTGAATCACCACGCCGAGCAGCGCACCGGCCAGCAGGGCAATAAAAATCTGGGTGGAAAGCCCGGGCTTCTTTTTTGACTTTTCCGTTGTTTCTTTTCTGTTTCGGACCATTATTCGATTCCTCCGGTTTCTTCGAGATATTCTTTCAGTGCCGTTTTCCAGTCGAGCGGCTCAGGAATACCGGTCAGGCGGAGCATCATGTTGTCCAGAACAGAATAGGTTGGGCGGACATCATCGCGTGCGACAACCGGGTAGAGATCAAGATCACCGGTTTTTCCAGTATACTCGAGGATGGTTCTTGCAAACTCATAGCGGCTGCAGCTTCCGGGGCAGACAACGTGGTACAGACCATACTCCTCGCTGTCGATAAAGTGGCAGATCACGCGTGCAAGCTCAAAAGCACTGGTCGGAGCCGCATACTGGTTGTTTGGAACCTCCATCGTGCCGCCTTTTGCCGCATTGCGGAGTACTTCATCCACAAAATCGCGGCCGATCCCGTAAATCCAGGAGCTTCGGATGATGACAAAGCGGTTCAAAAGCTGTGTCAGGATTTTCTCTCCGGCCTCTTTTGATTTTCCGTAGATCGTACGCGGATGCACGGTATCAAACTCGTTGTACGGGATGCGGGATTCCTTGTCGAAAACGTCATCCGTTGAGATCTGAATAACCTTTGCGTCGATATCATTGGCGGCAAGCGCTACGTTGCGCACACCGATGGCATTGACACGATAGGCTTCGTCAATGTTTTTTTCACACTCGGCAACGTCGGTCATACCGGCGCAGTTGATGATAACGTCGGGACGGTTGACATAAACAAACTGTGTGACTTCATCGATTTTGGTAATATCAACCTCGTGAATATCCGTCGGAAGAAGCTGATATTCCACACCCTCCAGCAGTTCCAGAAGGGCAGTACCGATGTGGCCTTCGGCACCTGTAATCCATATTTTTTTCATAGGTTCTCTCCTGTCCTTGATTTATATACAGAAAAACTGTAATTGTATTTATTTTACCTGTGGACTTTACAGAAGTCAATAAATTATGGAAAGTCTCTGTGCAGAACCGGAAAAAAGTGGTATCATTTCTGTATATGTCTGCGGTGTAAGACTGCATATCTGCTACAAAAGAAGGAGGAGTATTTTTGAAAAAGAACAAATATGAAATCGACATGTGCAACGGCACGATTATGGACAAGCTGATTTCCTTTTCGCTGCCGCTGATGGTGTCCGGCATTCTGCAGCTGATGTTCAACGCGGTGGATATCATCGTCGTCGGACGGTTCAGCGGAAGCCAGGCGCTTGCGGCTGTCGGATCGACAACGGCACTCATCAACGTGTTCATCAACCTGTTTATGGGAATCTCGCTCGGTGCGAATGTGCTTGCGGCGCGGTATTATGCAGCGGGGCGCGACCGGGAGATGTCGGAAACGGTACATACATCGATCATGCTGGCGCTGATCAGCGGCGTTGTGATGGCGTTTGTGGGCGTATTTTTTGCAAAAGGCGCGCTGGAGCTGATGGATACACCGGCGGATGTCATTGATCAGTCGGCATTGTATATGAGAATTTACTTTATGGGAATGCCGTTTTTCATGCTGTACAACTACGGTGCGGCGATTCTGCGTGCCGTCGGCGACACGAAGCGGCCGCTGTATTTCCTGATTGTATCGGGTGTGATCAACGCTGGTCTGAATATGTTCCTCGTGATCGTGTTCAGTCTCGGCGTGGCAGGTGTGGCGATTGCAACGGTGGTTTCGCAGGCGATCTCCTGCGTGCTGGTTCTGCGGTGCCTCTATAAGAGCGAGGGAAGTTATCAGCTCCGGTTCTCGAAGCTGTGCCTGAAAAAGGATTACATCATCCCGATTTTCCAGGTCGGCATCCCGGCGGGTATTCAGAGTACCGTCATCAACTTCTCGAACGTGCTGCTGCAGTCATCCGTCAATTCCTTCGGTTCGATTGCAATGGCAGGCTACACGGCGGCCAACAATGTGCTGGGATTTTTATATACCTCAGTCAACTCCGTCACCCAGGCGTGCATGAGCTTCACAAGCCAGAACTATGGTGTCGGAAAATACAAACGAATGGATAAGGTGCTGATCGACTGCCTGATTCTCTCCAGCGGCATCGCACTGGTGATGGGTGGCGGCGCGTATCTGTTCGGTACGGAAATCCTGCAGATTTACACCGGGGACCCGGAGGTTATCCGCTGCGGTATGGAAATTCTGTCGATCACGACGGTTCCGTATTTCCTCTGCGGCATCATGGACCTCTTCCCGGGAGCCCTGCGCGGTATGGGATGCTCGGCGGTGCCGATGATTCTGTCCGTCATCGGAACGGTCGGAACGCGAATCGTGTGGATCTTCGGCATTTTCCCGCAGCACCGCTCGCTGTATGTGCTGTTCATTTCGTATCCGGGATCGTGGATCATCACGATTATCCTGCAGGTGATCTGCTATCTGATTGTGCGGAAGAAAGTCCACAGCCGGGCAGCAGCCGTATAAAAAAGAGAAAAAAGACAAAAAGCCAGAAAAACCGCGGATAAATCCATTTTTAGGTGGAATTATCCGCGGTTGTGTGATAAGATGGCCGTATGCGAAGAGGCAGGTAGAAGATACAGGGACACCTGCCTCTTACTCTGTGAAAAAGGAGAGAAGAGAGAACTTATGAAAAAGTTTTATGCATGGTATCAGAAGCATATTACAGGTGCGATCTTTACCGGACTGCTTCTCGGTATCTTAACCGGACTTCTTCTGGCGGACCGCTTTACGCCGATTCTGACCGTAACCGGCGTCATCGGCGGCATCTACATGAACGCCTTGAATATGATGATTTTCCCGATGGTATTCTGCTCAATTGTCATGGGCATCTGCAGCATCGGAAATGCAAAAACGACAGGTAAGATCACCGGCTACTCGATGATTTTCTTCCTGTGCACCACCGCGATTGCAAGTGCAGTCGGCATTATCATTCCAAGACTGATCCGCCTCGGAAAGGGAGTCCATTTTGAGATGGCAACTTCCGATATCCAGGCGACCGAGATGACCAGCATCCTCGACACGATCAAAAACCTGATTCCGTCCAATCCGGTGAAAGCATTTGCGGAGGGCAACATGCTCCAGGTACTCGTGTTCGCTGTCGTTGTCGGCTTTACGCTGATTGCGGTCGGAGAGAAGGGACAGCCGCTCTTAAACGTGATCGACTCCCTGAATGAGGTCTGTTTAAAAGTCATCAGCACCGTTATGTACTTCACCCCGATCGGTGTCTTCTGTACGATCGTGCCGGTTGTCGAGGCAAACGGAACCAAAACCATCGTTTCCCTGGCAACCCAGCTCATCATTCTGTATGTGGCATTCTATGGATTTGCGATTGTCGTCTACGGCGGCGCTGTAAAACTCATCGGAAAGACGAGTCCGGTCAAGTTCTTTAAGGCGATCATGCCGGCAGCCCTGAATGCATTCGGAACATGTTCCAGTTCCGCGACGATCCCAATCAGCAAGCGCTGTGTCGAGAAAGAACTCGGCGTTTCGAACCAGATCAGCAGTATTGCAATCCCGCTCGGTGCCACCGTCAACATGGATGCGGTATCGATCCTGATGTCGTTTATGATCATGTTCTTCGCAAATGCCTGCGGCATCAGCGTCAGCATTTCGATGATGGTGATCATTCTGCTTGCCAACGTCCTGCTTTCTGTCGGAACACCGGGTATCCCGGGCGGTGCGATCGCATCGTTCGCAGCACTCGCCACGATGGCAGGTCTTCCGGCCGGCGTCATGGGCGTTTACATCAGTATCAATACACTGTGTGACATGGGTGCCACATGCGTCAACGTCATCGGCGATATGGCAGGCTGCGTTGTGCTGCAGGAGAAAATCAAACTGGAAGAAAACTAAAAAATGTTACATAGAAAAAGAGGGATTCCTTTCACGGGAGTCCCTCTTTTGCAATGCGTAAAATAAATTAAATATAGTCCGAAACATATGGAATATGGTGGAAGAGCAGGTCATCCAGGCATTCCACAGTCTGTGGCGTCGTTTCGATGCGCGCCATCTCATACAGCTTGGAAGCCGTCTTGTAGCCGAGCAGCAGTGTCGTGAGCGATGCGATCGTCATTTTCATCACATGGTCCGGCTCGCGGTCGGTCGGCACACAGTGTCCTTTTTCAAAGAAGAATGTGAAGCTGTCATTGTTCCACGGAAGCAGCTCATCCTCGATCTCAAAACGGATACACACATCCGGCTCGTCCGGGTCGCAGGCGTAATGTTCCATAAACTGCACGACATCGATGATACGCCCCATTGAGTACGGGCGAATCGTTTCTTTGATATCGCTGTCCTCAAGCTCGAACGCGATGGGTTCACTGTAGTAGTTATTTCCTTTGACCTCATCGATCATGGAATCGTGCGCATGAATATACTCCCAGAGTCCCAGCTGCGCTTCGCGGTTCAGATAGATCATCTCTTTGATATGCATGATATCGGAGCTGATCAGATAGACCATGTAGCCGTACGGCACATCATCAGCGGAATAGTAGATCGCAACGACGGTATCATCCTCATCCCAGCGGAAATATTCTTCCCACGCCAGATTGTTGCGGTAGAGGCAGCCGTGCGTCTTCGAAGCAAATTTGGTATGTAGTTCCTTAAAATCCTTGTCATCCCATGCTACGCGGCGCACATAGCCAGGGGCTTTGAGTTTCCGCGGCACCTGCGTGTCCTTGATGGTGTACGTCATCTTATTGGAAATGATTTCCCATCCGAGATTCCGGTAGAGCGGAATAGAGTAGGGATAGAGAAGCGCAAAGGAACGGTGGTTTTCCCGCATGCGCGTGAGACTCCGGATCATCAGCTTTTTCATGATGCCCTGGCCGGTGTATTCCGGGTAGGTGCAGACGCTGGTGACAAAACCGACGGGATAGCGGACACCGTAGATATTCATGTCCAGCGGATAAACCGCGAACTGTGATACCAGATCCTCCTCGCAGAAACAGCCGAGCACATCGGCACGGACGAGAACCGGGAATTTGGACTGCTTGATTTCATCGTCTTTCCATCCGCTTTCGGAAAGCTCCTGCTCTGTAACCTGAAAGGCGTAGCGCAGAAGTGCATTGTACTGCTCTGCGTCGTCAATGGTCAGCGGGCGGAAGGTTAAGTTCGAATCTTTCGTTTGAATCATGGATTACTCCCTCATTTTATTGTGAATCAAAGTATAGTGAATCAGATACTTTATTTTTTCGTAAATATTCTATCATAAGAAATGGAATTTGTGCAGTTAAAAATAAAGCCCATTCCGCAAATTTGGTAAAAAGATCAAAATAGTGTTAGAAATCGGATAAAAACTTCAAGAAACAGACAAAAAAATCTAATAAAACGAAAAACATACAGGGACAGTCTGCGCGAAAAAGCAGACATACGATTTCCAGGGTGACTGCGTTGAGATCGACGTGTTCAATCCGGAGACAAGAAAATATGTCTGGGACGTATGCAAGAAGAACTACTACGATTACGGCATCAATGCTTTCTGGCTGGATAACTCCGAGCCGGATTACGGTGTTTACGATTTCGATCATTACCGCTATATTGAAGGACCGGCGCTTTCCTGCAGCAACATCTATCCGCAGTTATACAGCCGTGTCTTCCATGATAAGAAGAAAAAACCGACCGCGTAAAACCGGTCGGTTTTTTTGAATAAATTTCCATTACAGGACGGTTTTTGTACACTTTTTTCTTGACGAAACGGGAAACAATCGTTACACTATTATGTATAACTGTAATTAAAATGGGAAAATGTAGCAAAACGCGGAAGCACACAAAGGGGTAATGAAGTTTTGTGTGTACCGGGGAGAAGAGAGGGAAACAGATGAATCAGACCGAATTGCCGGAATGTGAAAAAATAAATAAGAAAGAGCCTTCTAAGGATGTTCAGATGACACAGAAACAGGCAGACCGTCTGGTGGAACATCTGAAGAATATTTTCATGTATGTGCGGGTTCTCCGTCCGGATGAGATCGGAGATTTTATTATCGATGAAGAGAATGGCAAGCTGTGTGAATGCTACACAGTATGGAACAAAGCGATGCCGTGCCTTAACTGTATTTCCGAAAAAGCCCTGCGGGAGAAATCGCAGAAATCAAAACTGGAATGCGTTGCGTCGAATGTGTATCAGGTCATTGCAAAATACGTGGAGATCGAAGGAGAACCATGCGTGATCGAGATGATCAACCGTCTCGACGATGAAACACTGATGGACTCCGAAGGACGCCAGAATCTGGTAAGCAAGCTGAACAGCTACAGCGAAGAGCTGTATCGTGACGCGCTGACCGGAGTATTCAACCGCCGCTACTTCGAAGACCAGATCCGGGACGCCAGCTTTTGCTGCGGCGTAGCCATGATCGATCTCGATGATTTCAAATTATACAACGATACATACGGCCACAATGCCGGAGATATGGCGCTTGACACCATTGTAAAGACCGTCAACCGCTGCACCCGACGTACCGACCGTCTGATCCGCTTAGGAGGAGACGAATTTCTGCTGGTTCTGCCGGAGATGGATGAGGAAAACTTTGTACAGAAATTAAAACAGATTCAGTCACAGATCCATGAGGCACAGGTGCCGGGCTACTCGAAGATGCGTCTTTCCGTCAGCGTAGGAGGTGTTCTGACAAGAGATGAGACGATCGGCGAAGCTGCGATGCGTGCCGACCAGCTGATGTATCTTGCAAAACAACGGAAAAACATGGTTGTCACCGAGAAAGACCAGATCCTGGGTTGTCAGGACGATGTTGTCCGTCAGGAAAACCGCAGAGAAAAACAGCGCATCCTGATCGTGGATGATTCCGAGATGAACCGTATCATCCTCTCGGAGATTCTGCAGGATGAATACGATATCATCGAGGCTTCCACCGGTGAAGAGTGCCTGCGTCTGCTGGAAGAATACGGAACAGGCCTTGCGCTGATCCTTCTGGATATCGTCATGCCGGGCATGGACGGTTTCGGAGTGCTTGACTACATGAACCGCAACCACTGGATCGAAGAGGTTCCGGTCATCATGATATCGAGCGAGGATTCCACCACATTTGTGCGCCGTGCGTATGAGCAGGGCGTATCCGATTATATCAGTCGTCCGTTTGATGCAAAAGTTGTTTACCAGCGTGTCTTCAATACGATCAAATTATATGCAAAACAGCGCCGTCTCGTGACGCTCGTCACCGAGCAGATTTATGAAAAAGAGAAAAACAATCAGATGATGATCAGTATCCTGAGCCATATCATGGAATTCCGGAATGGCGAGAGCGGACTTCATGTCCACCACATCAACGTTCTGACCAGTATGCTCCTCGAGCGTCTGGTACAGAAGACAGACCGCTACCACTTAAGCTGGTCCGATCAGCTGATGATCACAACGGCATCCGCGCTGCACGATATCGGAAAGATGGGCATTGACGAGAACATTTTAAATAAGCCGGGAAGGCTGACGAAAGAAGAGTTCGAGGAGATGAAGAAACATACCCTGATCGGAGCGTCCATGCTGAAGAGCCTGGAACTGTATCAGGACGAGAAGCTGGTACAGATTGCGTACCAGATCTGTCGCTGGCATCATGAGCGGTACGACGGAAAGGGTTACCCGGACGGCTTAAAAGGTGAGGAGATCCCGATTGCAGCCCAGGTTGTATCGATTGCCGATGTTTACGATGCGCTGACAAGCGAGCGTGTCTACAAATCGGCATACACGCACGAGAAAGCCATCGAGATGATCCTGAACGGCGAGTGCGGTGCCTTCAGCCCGCTGATGCTCGAGTGTCTGCTCGATATCAAAGATGCCATCTGCGAGGAGCTGAACACCATATCCGAAGAAAAACAGACTTCGATTCAGATTGAAAAGCTGAAAAAGAATCTGAAATCGGGGGGGGGGCAGAGCTGAGTTTTCTGAACTCTGATGAGAAGTTATCCACAGAAGATGCCTGGGAGAACAGGTATCATGCGGATTCGAAAGACGATCTTAAATAAAAATATACCAAAACCCATGGATTTCTGAAAAGATTCCATGGGCTTTTCGCACTTTTGTGCAAATTTTTGTTGTGATTCCGGAGGACAACTGCTATAATAACAGAAAATGTCAAAAAATACGACAAAAATACCGGAAGAGGGCTGTGCGAACAAGTACACACAAGTCTGGAAAGGATAAAAACATGAATCAGTTGGAAGTATTACGAGAGAGCCTCGGACAGTGCGATGAGATTATTTTGGATGCGCTGCTTATGAGAAACCGTATTGTCGAGGACATTATGGTATATAAAGAAGCAAATAACGTGCCGATTCTCCAGCCGGAGCAGGAAGCAAAACAGAAGGAATGGCTGGAACGCCGGATGCAGGAAAAACGCCATAAAAACGAAGTTGCGGATGTTTTCGAGAGCATCACAAGAAACAGTAAAAAGATTCAGGCAAGAAAGCTGTTCAATTATAATATTGTACTGATCGGTTTTATGGGAGCCGGAAAGAGTACCATTTCCGATTATCTCAAAACCGTGTTTGCCATGGATATCATCGAGATGGATCAGATCATTGCAGAGCGTGCCGGTATGAGCATCTCCGATATTTTCGAGACCTACGGCGAACAGTATTTCCGTGACTGCGAGACGAATCTTCTGATCGAAATGCAGTCGAGAACAAACGTTGTCATTTCGTGCGGCGGCGGAACTCCGATGCGTGAGTGCAACGTTGTAGAGATGAAAAAGAACGGCCGCGTTGTTCTTCTGACTGCAAAGCCGGAGACGATTTTAGACCGTGTCAAAGACAGCCACGACAGACCGCTGATTGAGAACAACAAAACCGTTCCGTTTATCGCAGATCTGATGAGCAAGCGCCGTGAGAAATATGAGGCCGCAGCCGACATTATCATCGAGACGGACGGAAAGAGCGAACTGGAGATCTGTGAGGAGCTGATCCACAGCCTGCGGCAAATGGATGCAAAAGCGGAATAAAAGAGAAAAGCAAGGGAAAAAGGAAAAGAGACTGCTGTGTGTAACGGCGGTCTCTTTTCCTTTTGCGTAACCGTGGCACAAAAAACAGAAAACACAAAATTTACGGGAAAAGGATTGACAAAACAGATATTTCCCGATATTCTGATAAAAGTTGGGCTAAAATCGCATGAAAAAAGTGAGAAAACAAGGTATTATTTTGTGTTATTGTCTAAATAAGAGAAAAATTTCAGGATAATTATATGAAATACAATAGCCCGTGTGCAGACACAGCCGGATCTGCCGGGGAAGGTCTGCGGAAAAAAGGAGGAACATCAATGAGAAAAAGAAACAAAGTCGTTTCTCTGCTTCTGGCCGGATGCATGGCAGCCGGTCTTCTGGCCGGATGCGGAAGCAGCGGAGAGACACAGGTAGCAACTGCTGACAATGCCACGGCGGCATCAACCAGTACTGGAGCAGCAGATTCAGCAGCAACGGATTCAGCAGCACCGGAGACTGCAGGCGAAGTGGACGGACAGATCAATCTTCGTGCAGTAGCCTTTGGAAACAATTTCGATGTGCAGGATATGGGATGGCGCTGGATGATGGCGGAGTGCTATGAAGGACTGATGCGTGACGTGGCAGATGAAAACGGAGACCGTTTCGAGTATGCCGGTGCAGAATCCATGGACGTATCCGATGACGGACTGGTTTATACCTTCCATCTGAGAAAGGATGCAAAATGGTCCGACGGACAGCCGGTTACCGCAGCAGATTATGAGTACGGCTGGAAACGTCTGTTAAATCCGGAATACGGATATTCCTATTCTTTCTTCCTGTTCAACGTAGTAGGAGCAGAGGAGTATTATAACGGACAGGGTTCTGCCGATGAGATCGGAATCAAAGCAGTTGACGATTACACCTTCGAGGTTACCTTAAAGGTAGCGGATCCGACCTTCCAGTCCAAGCTGGTAGCAACTCCGCTTTACCCGACCCGTCAGGATGTCGCAGAGGCAGCCGGAGACCAGTGGGGAAAAGACTGGACAAAATGTGTCTACAACGGACCGTTTGCCATGACCAACCTGGTAGAAGATAACTCCATGACATGGGTGAAAAATGACCAGTACTGGGATAAGGACAACGTAAAACTGAATCAGGTAAACTGGTACTGTGTAGCAGAGAACGCAACAGCAGCAACCATGTTCGATAACGGACAGCTGGACGTTTTCGATGCAGCAGGCGATTACATTGCAAAATATGACAAAGAAGTAGAAGCAGGCAATATGCAGACCATGACCACCGAGTACCCGGGAACTATGGTTCTGTGCTACGAGCAGTCTGAGGGCGGAAAATCCGGTCTGATGAAAAACGTAAACATCCGCAAGGCAATTTCCTACTCCATCAACCGTGAGGAGATGGTATCAGCTGTTTACGGAAGATACACCGCAGCTTACGGTTTCGTTTCCCCGGCGATCACGCTCGACGGAACTTCCTACCGCAAGCAGGCGTCGGAGACCATGAAAGAGGAATATGAGCAGTATGCAGGCGATGCAGACAAGTTAAAAGCACTGTTCCAGAAAGGCCTTGATGAGCTTGGTATCACCGACAAACCGGAAGACATCACCATTACACTGCTGTCCCAGGGTTCTGCTACCGAGAATCAGCTCGAGAGAGAGTACCTGCAGCAGTCCATTTCTCAGAATCTGGGCGTAAAGGTAGAGCTGAACACCGTTGGCGATTACCAGATGTTTGCAAACGAGCGCGATAACAAGAACTACGATATCTTTGTAGGCGGATGGTTCAGCGATTACAACGATCCGCTGGATTTCCTGAACGTCATGAAGACAGGCGTTTATGATTCCTACGGCCTCTATAGCAACAGCGAGTACGACAGCCTGATCGATTCTCTGACCGGAGAGAACGACAACGCAAAACGCCTTGAGATTTACCAGAAGCTGGAAGATCTGCTGGTTGCACAGGATTGTGGTGTTGCACCGCTGTACTACTCTGATAAACATTACTATTATCAGAACTGGGTAAAAGATTTCTACACATCCTCCTTCGGCGCAAGCCAGGAGCTTTACAGAGCATCTGTACAGAAATAAAAAAGCAGCAAAACAGAAGAAATGAGGGAAGAAGGGCTTATGAAACAATAGGCTCTTCTTTCGCTATCATAATAAAATTCCGGTCGGAAAAGACCGGACAGGGAGAGGATTTTTATGCCAAAATATTTACTGCGCCGTTTTGCAGAAATGCTGATCACACTGTTTCTGATTGCAACGGCCACGTTTTTCCTTCTGGAAGCGGTTCCGGGAGATCCGCTGACGGAGCGTGCGAGCAAGCTCTCGCCGACCGTAAAGGAAAACCTCTATAAGCGCTACGGCCTCGACAAGCCGATGATGGAGCGCTATGTGATCACAATGAAGGGAATCTGCAAGGGAGAGTTCGGAGAATCTGTTGTCTATGCGGGACAGACGGTACAGAAGCTGATTCATGACCGTCTTCCGGTATCCGCCCGCCTTGGTATCCAGCAGGTGCTGGTCGGTATCACGATCGGTCTGTTGCTTGGAATTCTTGCGGCAATGAGGAGGGGAAGCTTCTGGGACTATATGGTGATCGCCCTGTCGGTCCTCTTGATTTCCATTCCGAACCTGATCTTTGGTCTGATGCTTCAGAAAATTTTCGCAGGCAACCTGAAGGTTCTGCCGACGATCGGCTGGCCTGCGGGAAAGGATCTGTGGTTCGGAGGATGGGAATACACGATTCTTCCGACCCTGACAGGATGCTTTTCTTATATCGCAACGTATGCGCGTCTGCTGAAAACCTCGATGCTCGATGTGATCAATCAGGATTACGTGCTGACTGCTGAATCGAAGGGATTAAGCCGCGGACAGATTATCCGCCGCCATATCCTTCGGAACTCGTTTATCCCGGTTATCACACAGCTTCCGATGTCGGTTGCCATGTGTATCACAGGCTCCTTCTTCATCGAGAGCATCTTTTCCATCCCGGGAATCGGACAGTATTATGTGACGGCGGTCAATAACCAGGATCTTTCCATTATCATGGGAGAGACGGTTATTATCGCAGCACTTTACATCGGTGTTCTCTTTATCACGGACCTGCTGTACGTGGTCGTTGACCCGAGAATCAGCCTGACAGGAAAGAGCAGATAAGGAGGATATTATGGCAGCATTAACACCGGAAAAATTTAAAGTAATAGGATACACCGAGGAAGATGCGAACCGGATTGACCGCCCGACCATTTCCTACTGGCAGGACGCCTGGAGACGGCTCCGCAAAAACCCGATCGCAATGGGATCTCTTGTTGTGCTCGGCATTCTGCTTGTCATGGTCATCATCGGACCGCATATCAAAGGATATGATTATGTATCCATGAATATCGCCGAGAAAAACCAGGGCGTATCGTCAAAATACTGGTTTGGAACCGACAACCTGGGACGTGATCTCTTCTCAAGAGTCTGGGTCGGCGCGCGGGCATCACTGATCATCGCGATCGTTGCAACGGCAATCAAACTCATCATCGGAACGGTATATGGCGCGCTGATGGCACATTTCGGCGGCTGGGTCGATGAGGTTCTGATGCGGATCATCGAGGTTATCAACTCGATTCCGTCTCTGCTTCTTACGATTCTGATCATGATGATTCTTGGAAATAACCTGTTTGCACTTCTGGTCGCGCTTAGTGTCACCGCATGGTGTAACACGGCACGTCAGGTGCGCGGTATGATCAAACAGCTCCGTGAGACGGAATACGTTTACGCGGCGGAGGTGCTCGGTGCAAAACCGCTCCGCATCATCTTAAAACACTATGTACCGAATATGCTGGGTATCCTGATTCTGGATACGGCGACGGCAATCCCGATGTTTATTTTTACGGAGGCAGGTCTTAGCTTCCTCGGCATCGGCCTCAAGGCACCATCGATCAGCCTTGGTGTCCTGATTTCGATGGGACAGCAGAACATGGATTTCTATCCGTCACAGCTTCTGTTCCCATGTCTCGTGCTCTGTATCATCGTTATGGCATTCAACCTTCTGGGAGACGGCCTTCGCGATGCCCTGGATCCGAGACTTCGCCAGTAATAAGTGGGAGATAACGATATGAACGAACAAAACAATCCGATTCTGGAAGTAAAAAACTTAAGAGTCTCTTATCACACCTATGCCGGTGAAGTAAAGGCAGTCCGCGGTGTACAGTTTTCTCTCGAGAAAGGTCAGGCGCTCGCAATTGTGGGCGAATCCGGCTGCGGAAAATCTGTAACGGCGAAATCCATCATGGGCCTCATCAAGGCCCCGCAGGGTGAGATGAAAGAGAACAGTGAAATTCTCTATCATGGAGAGAATATTCTGAAATACAACAAAAAACAGTGGCAGCATTACAAAGGCGGCGAGTGTGCAATCATTTTCCAGGATGCGCTGGCTTCCTTAAATCCGACGATGCGTGTCGGAAAACAGATTATGGAAAATCTGATGGGCCACAAAAACATGACAAAACAGGAAGCGGCAAAGGAGGCTGTCGAGATGCTGCGCATGGTCGGCATCCCGGAGCCGGAAAAACGTGTCAGACAGTATCCGCACGAATTTTCCGGCGGTATGCGTCAGCGTGTTATGATCGCGATTGCATTTGCCTGTGATCCGAAAATTCTGATCTGTGACGAGCCGACGACCGCGCTCGATGTGACAATTCAGGGACAGATTCTCGATATTATCAAGAATCTGCAGAAGAAAAATCAGACATCCGTCATCATGATCACACATGATCTCGGTGTTGTGGCAAATATCGCACAGAAGATTGCTGTCATGTATTCCGGCATCATCGTGGAGAGCGGAACGTGTGAGGACATTTTCTATCGTCCGCGTCACCCGTATACCTGGGCGCTGATCCGTTCCGTACCGCGTCTGGATCTGAAAAACAAGCAGGAACTCGCGACAATTCCGGGAACTCCGCCGGATCTTTTAAACCCGCCGGTCGGATGTCCGTTCTGCACGCGGTGCAGCTACTGTATGCCGATCTGTAAGGAAGAGATGCCGGAGGTAACGGAATTCGGCGGCGAGCATAAGGCTGCCTGCTGGCTCCATCACCCGATGGCACCAAAAGTAGAAATGCCAAATCTGGAAGGAGGAGAACTGTAATGGAAAATAACGAAAAAGAAGTGCTTTTTTCCGTTTCCCATCTGAAAAAATATTTTCAGGTCGGAAACCATGCGACCTTAAAGGCCGTGGATGATGTCTCCTTCGAAATTTACAAGGGTGAGACACTTGGAATGGTTGGCGAGTCCGGATGTGGAAAGACGACGTGCGGCCGTACCTGCATCGGCCTGTATGACAAGACCGACGGACAGGTGCTCTACAAGGGAACCGATGTCCATGCATTAAACGGAAAAGAGCGGTTTGCCTTCAAAAAACAGGTGCAGATGGTCTTCCAGGATCCGTATGGATCGCTCGACCCGCGTATGACCGTTGCCGATATCATCGGTGAGGGAATCGATATCCATCATCTTGCGAAGAATAAAAAAGAGCGCCAGGAGATGATCTACAAATATCTGGAGCTGGTCGGACTGAACCGCGAGCATGCGAACCGTTTTGTGCACGAGTTTTCCGGCGGACAGCGCCAGCGAATCGGTATTGCGCGTGCGCTTGCCGTGCAGCCGGAGTTCATCGTTCTCGATGAGCCGATCTCCGCACTCGACGTTTCGATTCAGGCGCAGATCGTCAACCTGCTTGTGGACTTACAGAAGAAGATGGGTCTGACCTATCTTTTCGTTGCGCATGATCTGTCGATGGTTAAACATATTTCCGACCGTGTGGCGGTTCTGTATCTGGGAACGCTCGTCGAGCTGACGACATCCGAGGAGCTGTACGCCAACCCGCGCCACCCGTACACACAGGCACTGCTCTCCGCGATTCCGATTCCGGACCCGAAAGTAGAGGCAGAGCGCGACCGCAAAAAAATCCGCCTCGAAGGCGAGGTGCCGAGCCCGATCAACACGAAGCCGGGCTGCAAATTCCAGGGAAGATGCAAGTACGCAAAAGACATCTGCCGACAGCAGATGCCGGAATTAAAAGACGTGGGCAACAATCACTTTGTGGCATGTCATTTCTGCGATGCGTTAGAAGAAAATAAGGAATTATAAAACATGGAAAAGATAAAGAACATCTGCCGTGATCTCGGCAAAGCATTTACAATCGGCCTGCTCTCCGGCGGCGCTGCGGCAGCTGTGCTGCTGCTGGGAGGATTCCTCTTTGGGGGATTCACGTTCCGCGCTGCCCTTGAGGCGGCGAAAGACGGCCTGCTGCTGATCGCGGCCCTCGGCATGTTCGTGATCGCCGGAATGCTGATGGTAAAAGGCAAAAACCCGGAGAAATTCACGCAGAAGGAAAAATGGCGCGTCCACTTTGCCGTGCTCGGATATAAGAGTGTGTTCGCAGTTCTCTGCGTTTCCTGGGTGCTGTGGGCGGCAGCGGCGGATTATCTTTTGTATCGGATGTGAAAATAGTTTCTATAAATAAAAAGAGAATTTTGCAGACTGTAAAAATGAGGTCCGGCAAAATTCTCTTTTTTCGTTTAGTCGTTATTCGTCTTCGAGACGGGAGATAACCATCTCCATGGATTTCTGATATTCTTCATCCGAAGAATTGTAGAACAGCATCAGATCGAGGCAGCTGCTCATTTTCTTCAGTGCTTCCGGGATGGAGTAGTCGATCGTTTTCACATATTCATCCCAGTGCTCCAGCTTCCACGTATCGCGCACGGAGTTGCGGTCGATCATGCGCTGGTGGCAGATCTCCGGTTTTGTGACAACCCAGATCACAACAAGCTTTGCCCCATGGTCAGCGAGCTTTTTGGAGAAGTTTTTCAGGAACTTCTCATCATGCACTTCGCGTGTGAATGGTGCGTTGATCAGCACAATATCGTCATACTCGAGTGCTTCCAGTCCGAAATTGACCGTTACTTCATATTCATAATCGCGGATATTCTCCTCGAAGAAATCAGAACTGCGGTTGATTTCCTGTCCGCCCGCTTTGAAAACGCGGTTCGACAGCGGAATGACTGTGTCCTTGTCGAGATAAACAACGTGTTTCAGCTCCTTGGCGAGCTGTTTTGAAATGTATGTCTTTCCGCACGCCGGCGGCGAGGTTACGAGGATCATCTTTTTCATCGTTTGTATGTCTTCCTTTCCAGTTGAATCAAAAAAAATCACTCCTAGCATTATAGAAAATTTGGGAAAAAATTGCAAGAGAAAAGACGGTTGTGCCAGAGAAAAAATTGTCTTATAATAAAATAAGATTTTTATGCCATCACGGAGAAAATAAATGGAGGAAAGACAATGAGCAGAGCAAATACACGAGTTGTGAAAATCGGCGACCGGGTCATCGGAGGCGGAAATCCGATTCTGATCCAGTCCATGACGAATACCAAAACAGAAGATGTGGAGGCAACCGTAAAGCAGATCCAGGCGCTCACGGAAGCCGGATGTGACATTATCCGATGCGCCGTCCCGACCATGGAGGCAGCCAGGGCGCTGTCCGAGATCAAAAAGCAGATCTCGATTCCGCTTGTAGCAGATATTCATTTTGACTATCGATTGGCGATCGCCGCGATCGAAAACGGAGCCGATAAAATCCGCATCAACCCGGGCAACATCGGCAGCCGCGACCGGATCCAGGCGGTTGTAGATGCAGCAAAAGAACGCCAGATTCCGATCCGCGTCGGCGTCAACAGCGGTTCACTCGAAAAAGAGCTGGTGGAAAAATACAACGGCGTAACGGCAGAGGGCCTGGTGGAGAGCGCGCTCGACAAAGTGCGGATCATTGAGGAGATGGGCTATGACAATCTCGTCATCAGTATCAAATCGTCTGATGTGATGATGTGTGCAAAAGCGCATGAGCTGATCACGAACCAGACGGATCATCCGCTTCATGTCGGCATTACGGAGGCAGGAACGCTGTATTCCGGCAACATCAAATCGGCAGTGGGGCTCGGTATTATTTTATATCAGGGCATCGGAGATACGATCCGTGTTTCCCTGACCGGCGATCCGCTCGAGGAAATCAAATCCGCAAAACGGATCTTAAAGACCCTGGGACTTCGAAAAGGCGGCATTGAGGTCGTATCGTGTCCGACCTGCGGACGGACCCAGATTGACCTGATCGGACTGGCAAACCAGGTGGAAACACTGGTGCAGGGCTACGATCTTGATATCAAGGTTGCCGTCATGGGCTGCGTGGTCAACGGACCGGGCGAGGCAAAAGAGGCGGATCTTGGTGTTGCAGGCGGAAAAGGCGTCGGCATTTTAATTAAAAAAGGTGAAATCGTGAAAAAAGTACCGGAGAGCGAGCTGCTGTCCGTCTTAAAGGACGAGCTGGATCACTGGGGCAAGTAAAAAAGAAAGCAGGAATAGGAATGGAAAAACAGTTTCAGGAAGTATTTCCGGATTTGAGAATCGAAGGGGGCATGGCAGAGCTTCTCGATACCGTGGAGGTTTCGCGGGTATCGATCAATAAGAAAAAAGATCTGCTGCGGATCTATGTGGTCAGCCATCAGTGGATTCACAAAAAATATATTTATCAGCTGGAGCGCCAGATCGAGGAGCAGCTCTTTTCCAACGTGCCGCTGCGCGTGAAGATTATTGAGCGGTTCTATCTGTCGCGCCAGTATACGCCGGAAAACTTTCTGGAGGTGTACCGTCCGAGTATCCTGCTCGAGCTGAAAAACCACAGTGTCTTTCTGAATCATCTGTTTTCGACTGCCGAGATTACCTTCCCGGAGACGAACAAAATGCACCTGGTGCTCGTGGATTCCGTTGTGGCAAAGGAGCGCGAGGAGGAGCTGGTCCACATTCTCGAGAAAATCTTCTGTGAGCGGTGCGGCTTCGACCTGATCGTGGAAACCGAGATGAGAAAGCCGGAGGGCGAGAGCCGCGCCATGAGAAATTCCGAGCTCCGCATCCGGGAGGAAGTGCGCCACGTTCTGGCGCATACCCATTACGGTGAGATGCTCGGCGAAAAAGAGCAGAACCGGATGGAAGAGCAGGCGGAAGCAGCAGGCGAACAGCCAAAAGCAGCCGCAGCAGCCAAGGGCGGCGAGGCGAAAAAAGAAAAAGCAGCAGACGGCGGAAGGGGAAAAGGTTTTTCCGGCGGCGGACGCGGTTCCTTCAAGAAAGGCAAGGGCAGTTTCAGCCGGAATGCGGACAATCAGCCGCGCAAATCCTCCAATCCGGATGTGCTGTACGGAAGAGATTTCGAGGATGAGAGCGTGGAGATTCTGAAAATCGGCGATGAGATCGGTGATGTTGTCATCCGAGGAAGAGTCCAGAGTGTGGATATGCGCGAGATCCGGAATGAGCGTACGATTTTCATGTTCACGATCACCGACTTTACGGATACCATCGGCGTCAAGATTTTCGTCCAGAACGCGGAAGTGCCGGAATTAAAGGATGCGATCAAAAAAGGCGCGTTCATTAAAGTAAAAGGAAAAACGACGGTTGATGCATTTGACCACGATCTGACGGTTATGTCTGTCTGGGGCATCAAGAAGATCACCGATTTCCGTACCGGCCGTCAGGATACGAGTCCGGTGAAGCGTGTGGAGCTGCACTGTCATACAAAGATGAGCGATATGGACGGTGTCACCGATGCTGCCCGTCTGGTACAGCGTGCCTACGAGTGGGGCCATCCGGCGATCGCGATCACTGACCACGGCGTGGTGCAGTCCTTCCCGGAGGCAAACCATGCGATCGAGGCGATCGACGGCGCTTACCGGAAAAAATACCAGGCAGAGCACCCGGATGCGACAAAAGATGAGCTGAAAAAAGTTTCGGCTCCGTTCAAGGTCATCTACGGCATGGAGGCTTATCTCGTCGACGACTTGAAAGATATCGTTGTCAACAGCAAAGGACAGGACATCCACGGAAGCTACGTTGTGTTTGATATCGAGACGACGGGATTTTCCCCGGTTGTCAACAAAATCATTGAGATCGGTGCCGTCCGTGTGGAAAACGGAGCGATTGTCGATAAGTTTTCCACCTTCGTCAACCCGAAAGTCCCGATCCCGTTCCGGATTGAGAACCTGACCGGCATCAACGACAACATGGTTCTTGACGCGCCGGACATCGAAACGGTGCTGCCGAAATTCCTGGAGTTCAGTGAGGGAGCCGTTATGGTTGCCCACAATGCTTCGTTCGATATGAGCTTTATCGAGCACAACTGCGTCCTGCAGGGGATCGAGCGGGAATTTACAACGGCGGACACCGTCGCCATGGCGCGTTTCCTGCTGCCGGGCCTCAACCGTTTCAAGCTGGATACCGTTGCGAAGGCGGTCGGCGTATCGTTGGAAAACCATCACCGTGCGGTGGACGATGCCGGCTGTACGGCGGAAATTTTCGTGAAATTCGTAAAAATGCTGGAGGAGCGCAATATTCTGACTCTGGATGACCTGAATGCGCAGGGAAAAGTATCGGAGGAGGCTGTGCGCAAGCTTCCATCGTACCATGCGATCATTCTGGCAAAGAACGAGACGGGACGTGTCAATCTGTACCGCCTCGTGTCAGAATCCCACCTGAAATACTACAACCGCCGGCCGAAGCTGCCAAAGAGCGTCTACCTGAAATACCAGGACGGTCTGATGATCGGATCTGCCTGCGAGGCGGGCGAACTCTACCAGGCAATCCTGCGCGGTGAACCGGATGCGGCGATTGCGCGTCTTGTGGACTTCTACGATTATCTGGAAATCCAGCCGATCGGCAACAACGCGTTCATGATCAAAAAAGAGGACGTTTCTGCCGTAGAGAGCGAGGAGGATTTAAAGGAGATCAACAGGCGCATTGTTAAACTCGGCGAGCAGTTCCATAAGCCTGTTGTGGCAACGTGCGACGTCCACTTCATGGATCCGCAGGACGAGATCTACCGCCGCATCATCATGACCGGAAAAGGTTTTGACGACGCGGATGAGCAGGCACCGCTGTTCCTGCGCACCACCGAGGAGATGCTTGAAGAGTTTTCGTATCTCGGAAGTGAGAAAGCGGAGGAGGTCGTCATCACCAATCCGCGCAAAATCTCCGACCTTGTCGAGAAAATCTCCCCGATCCGTGCCGGAAAATTCCCGCCGGTCATCGAAGATTCCGACAAGACACTGCGTAGAATCTGCTACGACCGCGCGCATGAAATCTACGGCGAGGAGCTGCCGGAGATCGTTTCCGCGCGCCTCGAGCGAGAGCTGAACTCCATTATTTCCAACGGATACGCCGTTATGTACATCATCGCACAGAAACTGGTGTGGAAGTCGAACGAGGACGGATACCTTGTAGGATCGCGTGGTTCCGTCGGTTCCTCGTTCGTTGCGACGATGGCGGGAATCACGGAGGTAAACCCGTTGAGCCCGCATTACTACTGCGAGTCGTGTCATTACAGCGAGTTCGATTCGCCGCGCGTCAAAGAGTACGTCGGCCGCGCCGGATGCGATATGCCGGACGCCGTCTGCCCGAACTGCGGCAAGCCGCTGAAAAAAGCGGGATTTGATATCCCGTTCGAGACGTTCCTTGGATTCAAGGGAAATAAAGAGCCGGATATCGACCTGAACTTCTCCGGTGATTACCAGAGTAAGGCGCACAAATACACAGAGGTTATTTTCGGCGCCGGTCAGACGTTCCGTGCGGGAACCATCGGTACGCTGGCGGATAAAACAGCGTTCGGTTACGTGAAGAACTATTACGAAGAGCGCGGCCAGCACAAACGGAACTGCGAGATCGACCGGATCGTGGAAGGATGCACCGGCATCCGCCGTACCACCGGCCAGCACCCGGGCGGTATCATCGTTCTGCCGTTCGGTGAGGACATCAACTCCTTCACCCCGGTGCAGCATCCGGCGAACGATATGACAACCGACATCATTACGACCCATTTCGATTACCACTCCATTGATGCCAACCTCTTAAAGCTCGACATTCTCGGACACGATGATCCGACCATGATCCGTATGCTCGAGGATATCACGCACCTTGATGCGCAGACGATTCCGCTCGATAACCCGGAGGTCATGTCGCTGTTCAAGAGCACCGAGGCGCTCGGCATCAAGCCGGAGGACATCGGCGGCTGCCCGCTTGGATGTCTTGGCGTGCCGGAGTTCGGTACCGATTTCGTTATCCAGATGCTTCTGGACACGAAGCCGCAGTCGTTCTCTGACCTGATCCGTATCTCTGGTCTGTCGCACGGAACCGACGTATGGCTCGGCAATGCGCAGACATTGATCGAGGAGGGCAAGGCGACGATTTCCACCGCCATCTGTACCCGAGACGATATCATGATCTACCTGATCGACAAGGGACTCGAAAGTGAGCTTTCCTTTACGATCATGGAGAGTGTGCGAAAAGGAAAGGGCTTAAAACCGGAGTGGGAAGAGGAGATGAAGGCACATGACGTGCCGGACTGGTACATCTGGTCATGTAAAAAGATCAAGTACATGTTCCCGAAAGCCCACGCGGCGGCGTACGTCATGATGGCGTACCGCATCGCTTACTATAAAATTTTCTATCCGCTGGCGTACTATGCGGCGTACTTCTCCATTCGTGCGTCCGCATTTTCCTACGAGCTCATGTGCATGGGACGCGACCGGCTGGAATATTATATGAAAGATTACGAAAAACGGAAAGACACGCTGACTCAGAAGGAGCAGGCAACCGTCAAGGATATGAAGATTGTCCAGGAAATGTACGCCCGCGGCTTCGATTTCGTGCCGGTGGACCTCTATAAGGCACAGGCGCACCGCTTCCAGGTCTACGATGACAAACATCTGATGCCGGCGCTCGACTCGATCGAGGGTCTGGGCGACAAGGCGGCCGACGCCGTTGTCCTTGCGGCACGAAACGGAAAATTCCTCTCGAAAGATGATTTCCGCGACCGCACCAAGGTCAGCAAGACGATTATCGACTTTATGGCGGACCTCGGTGTCTTCGGAGATCTGCCCGAAAGCAACCAGTTTTCGCTGTTCGACTATTAAAAGGAGCGTCCCCTTTCCGTTGCAATCCCGTGCGTCTTGGGGTATAATCAGACGTTGTGGAAAAGAACGAAAACGATTTAGATAAAATAAGGTGAAAAACATTGAGAAGAAGATTGGAACAACTGCTGAACGGCAGATTTGAATATGAGGTTCCCCATCTGCTGCTGTCCGAGACGGAGGTGGCCCTGACGCTGGACGAGGGGCAGAATTTCCGCGGAGAGCTGAATATCGGAGCGGAAGACGGGAGAAGAGTAAAAGGAATTGTGACCACAGATCATCAGAGAATCGTTCTGGCGAAAAATCAGTTCCAGGGAACGGCGAGTACGATTGAGTACGGCGTGGATACCAGCGGATTAAAAGCAGGCGATGAAATCTGTGGAAACATCACCGTCAGCAGCAATCTGGAGGAACGCTGCGTGCGGGTACACGTCTCGATTGCAGGAAAGACAATGAACATTTCCGGACAGGAGATTCATTCCCTGGCAGATTTTGTGCATCTGGCAAGCCATGATTTCGGCGCAGCGTACCGCTTCTTTGTAAAAAAAGAGTTTGCACGTCTTCTTCAGAAAGAGGCACCGGAGCAGATGGCACTTTATCAGGGACTGTCCCACAAGCCGGTGACATTTCAGCACCTGGAGGAATTTCTGGTTGCCCTCGGTCAGAAAGAGCCGGTGATGCTTTCGGCGGAACAGCCGGAGAAAACTGTGCTTACCGTGGACCAGCCGCGCAAGGAAACACTGTATCTGTATAAAAATACCTGGGGCTACGTCCGCATGGAAATCGAGGTGCAGGGAGACTTTCTGGAAGTGGAAAAGAAAGTCGTCACTTCAGAAGATTTCATCGGAAGCGTCTACGGTGTGGAATACATTATCCATCAGGAGAAAATCGGAAACGGCCGCCATTACGGCAGAATTACGGTGCGTCAGGGAAAACAGGAGCTTCGCTTTGAACTGGAAGTGACAAACAGCGAAAAGCATGTGACCAGCAGGAAAAATACGGAGCGCGACCGTCAGATAACTGCCATCGCGCGCGGCTATCTCGATCTGGCAGTCCATAAACGCGACTACCGTACCTGGTATCAGGACACCTGGGAGGCCATCGAGCAGTTCGAAAAAGCCGGCGGAGACATGGCGTGGGTGACGCTGGGAAAAGCATGGCTGTACGAGAGCCATGAGGAAACCGGAAAAGCAAGAGAAACGCTTTCTTACGTAAAAGAGCATCAGGAACTGCTGGACACCGCGGAGAAAAAAGGAGCGTATCTGTATCTGGCATGGAAGCTGAAAATGGAAGTGGGCCATGCCGAGCTGGTATCACGCCTTGGAACACTGATGCGGCAGGAGAGTGCAAGCTATTTTCTGTTAAAGCTTGCCATTGATGCCGACGATTCCTGGCAGCAGTCGCTGACCCGTCAGCTCTACGCGATGGAACTTTGCTATGAGTGCGGGTGCAAGAGCCCGCTTCTGTATCTGGATGCGGCACAGCTCTATCTCCGCCAGGAGGGACAGCTCCGCCGGATTTCGCCGTTCACCGTTCAGGTGCTGAAATTTGCGCAGAAAGAAGGCATTTTAAGCGGGGAACTGTTAAAACGGGCCGCTTATCTTACAGAGACGATGAAAACGTTCGATGAGAATGTCTATCAGATTCTGACTGCGGGCTATGAGCGTTTTCCATCCGATGAAGTGCTCGAAGCCATCTGCAAACTGGTGATGAAGGGCCGCCCGGTGCGGAAGGAATATTTCCCGTGGTATGCAAAAGCCGTGGAGCGGAACATCCGCATCACGCGCCTGTACGAGTACTATATCGAAACGATGGATGCGTCGTTCGACGAGGTCCTTCCGCAGGTCATCCGGATGTATTTCTCCTACAGCAACACACTGGCAGGCCAGAAGAAAGCGCTGATCTACGCCAACGTGATCAAAAACCGCGAAAAAGACCGCCATACATTCCAGAGCTACCGCCCGGCGATGGAGGTTTTCACGGCAAGACAGATCCAGAAAGGCCGCATGAACCGCGAATACGCCGCACTGTACCGGACTTTTCTGAAAAAACCGGAAGATCCCGACAGCGCAAAAGCGATCGCAAATGTGCTGTTTACCCATCATGTAACGTGTGAAAATCCGAAAATCACGCGTGTGATCGTCTGCCATCCGGCGATGGCGGGCGAAACGTCCTATCCGATGACGGAACGGGGTGCTTATATCCGTCTGTATGGCAAAAAAGCGCGGATTCTTCTCGAAGATGAGCAGCGCAGAAGATATGCGGTGACAGAAACCTGCCGCATAGAGCCATTGTTTACGGATGAAGAGCTTGCCCGTGCCTGCGGCGGTTTTGCCATTGAAAATCCGGGTCTGCTGCTGCACCTGTGCGGGGAGCAGGAAGAGGAGATGCAGCTTACCGCAGAAAATCTTGCCTGGTATCAGCAGGCAGCGCGCACGAGCGCATTTTCCAGTGCTTACCGGAAAACAGTGCGTCAGAAACTGCTGGAATACTATCTTGCCCATCCGGATGAGCGTGAGACCGAGGCAGCTGTTGCAGAGCTGGAGGACAGCGCTTACGCAAAGGTGGACCGTATTTCTACGATCGAGCTTCTGGTACGCTACGGCTGTTACAGCCGCGCCTTTGCCCTGACGGATCGGTACGGCTACGAAAAGATCCCGGTGTCGTGTCTCTTCCGTCTGGCGCATGCGATGATTCTGGAAAAAGAGTTTACAGAGGACGAGGAGCTTCTCTATCTGGCATCCTACGTGGTAAAACAGGGCATTTACGATGAAATTGTATTGTGCTATCTGAGAGATTATTTCACCGGTTCTATTGAGGATATGTGCAGTTTATGGGATAAAATCCGCGGCTTTCAGATGGAGAGCGACAAGCTGGAGGAGCGCATTCTGACCTGGTCCGTCTTTGTGCGCAGCCACCCGAAGTGGGAGCAGGAAATGCTGGAGAGCTACATCCGCCAGAGCGGAAAAGAGCATGTCATTCTGGCATACCTGACGTATCTTGCGATCGGCTATTTTATGGACGGAAAACCGCTTTCGGATCAGATGTTTGACTACTTGGACCGCGCCTGGAAACAGGGCTGGGAGCTGGACGAGATCTGCCGTTTTGCGATGCTGAAACATCTTTCCACGAAGCCGCAGCTTTCTGAGGAGGAAGAAAAAGAGGCGCATACCCTGCTTCTGGCGTTTACGAAACAGGGACTCCGCTTTGCCTTCTACAAGGATCTGCCGGAGCACCTGACCGAAGGCTTCCAGATCGGCGACCGCATGTTCATCGAGGAGCGCCAGAGAGCGGAGGCAAAGGTGACGATTCATTACCGGACAAACGCCGAAGAAACATGGAAGAGCGAACCGATGCGCAATATGTATCAGGGCATTTTTGTGAAAGAGTTTCTGCTGTTCTACGGCGAGAAAATGGAGTATTACCTGACCTTTACGAACCGTCAGGGCGAGGGAAAAACAGAGGTGAAAACCGTCTCCATGACCGGCGAACCAAAAGCAGGAAAGACGCGGTACCAGCTTCTGAATCAGATGAAAGCAGCGCGCGCGGCAGGAGATTCGGAAAAAGCAGAAGAAGCATTCCAAAAGTATCTGCAGCAGGAGGCTCTGGTTCGGAACTGTTTTGCACTTGTGGATGAAAAGAAGCAGCAGGAGGATACGACATGGAACAGAAAAATTTAATTTTAGGATTTGATTTTGGAGAGAAATATTCCCAGTTCTGCTGCTATGACAGGGGAACCCATACGGCCGTCTCCATCCCGGTAAAAGAAGGAGAAGAGGCGGTGGAATTTCCGACCGCCATTGCCAAAAAACGGAATGAGGAAACGTGGAAAACAGGACCGGATGCAGAAAAATCTGCTCACGCGGAAAACGGCATCTGGCTGGACAATCTGTACGAGATCTGCATGGGATCCCGCATCTGCCAGATCGAAAACCGGGATTACACGCCGGGAGAAGTCCTTGGCACGTTCCTTCGCGAAGCACTGAAGATGATCGGCATCGAGCGCCCGGACCAGCAGATCCAGGCGATGATGATCACCACGGGCCATCTGACCCGTCCATTTGTGGAAAATGTGCGTGAAGCATACAAGATAATCGGACTTCCGCGCGGCAGAGCCTACCTGCAGGAGCATGACGAGAGCTTTTACTGCCATGTGCTGAACCAGAAGCCGGAGCTCTGGAGCCGTAAAGTCGGTCTGTTTTTCCTGAAAGATGAGGAAGCATCGTTTTCTGAACTTTCCATCAGCCGTAAAACGAAGCCGGCAACTGTGAACGTAAAACGGGGGCCAAAAGCCGCACTTTCGATCGAGCCGATGGAGCGCGACCGCGATTTCTGCCATCTGATGGGAGAAGCGATGGGGAATGAAATTTATTCCAGCGTATTTCTGGTGAGCGAGGAGTTCGACCTTGCCTGGGCCGACAACTCTCTGCGTCAGTTAAAGAAAAACCAGAGAAGAATCTTTGGCGGAACGAACCTGTTTGCACAGGGCGCCTGCTTTTCCGCGCGCGAAAAAGTGGAGGAGCGCCGCTTAAAGGGCTATCTCTTCCTCGGAAATGACCTCGTGCGCTACAACATCGGCATGGAGATGACGATCAATGGTTCTCCGGCATACTATGCGCTGATTGCAGCCGGTGTGAACTGGTATGAAGCAGAAAAAGAATGTGAGCTGATCCTCGACGGAACGGAGGAGCTGGAATTTGTTGTGAGCTCCATGGAAAGCGGAAAACGAAACCGCTATACCATGAAGCTGGACGGGCTGCCCAAACGGCCGCCGAAGACAACACGGATCCGTCTGCGTCTGGAGTATGATTCTCCGGTTACGTGTCAGATCACCGCAGAGGATTTGGGTTTTGGCGATATGTTCCCGGCAAGCCACAAAATCTGGCACGAGACGATGGGGGAGGTGTAAACGATGAGCGGTTATATTTTATGTCAGGTCAAACGGGCGAAAAATCCGTATTATATTTCCAACATCAGCACAAATATTTATTCCATCGAGGAACTGTGCTATTACCTGTACCACAACATCTATCTGCTGGACGAGACCATCATTAACGAGCAGCTGCTGGTGTGGATGAAAGAAGAACTCCACTTAAGAAGACTGTACCAGCGTCTCTACGTCCTTCTGGAGGAGAAAAAGAACATCGGTGAGTTTATCCTGCCGATCTTCAAGGAGATCAATTATCTTTCCCACGATCAGTTCCGTGAGATGAATGAGCGCCTGAAACGGTTCGAGGAGCAGCCGGAGATTGTGCGGAAAAAAATCAAGGGAGATTACCTTGTCGACCACGAAAAATATATCAATGCGATCCAGGTTTACCAGGAAACGCTGAAAGATACCGAGGAAAACGAAACCAACATGGGAAGCCAGTTCACCGGAAGTATTTACAACAACATGGGCTGTGCCTACGCAAGTCTGTTCCAGATGAATGAAGCACTTACGTGCTTTCAGAAAGCAAATGAAGAGCTGCACACGAAAGCATCGTTAAAGAGCTGGCTGTTTGCGGTCTACATGAGCAAAGGACAGGATGCCTATGAGCAGATGTGCACCGAACGGAAAGTGGATGCCGAGACGAAACGGGAGATGGACCGCCAGATCACCGAGGCAATGCAGGTCGAGCTCCCGCGCGATCTGGACGAAGCTCTTGCGGCGTGGACACGGGAATATCATAAAAATACCGGACTTTGAACAAAAAGAGCAAAAAAATTACTTGACAGCAAAAAAGAATGGGACTATAATACGGCCCATAAGAAAAAATAAATACTTTGAAACCGATGAAGTGGAGATAACGTTGGAAGCGCACTCACAGAGAGCCCGGGAAGGTGGAAGCCGGACAGAAAGCGGATCAGCAAATGGACCACGGAGGGTACAGGGAAAAGCGGGAAACCGTCTGAGTATTCTGTAACGTGCAGGCATACGTTAGTTGCCAGGAATATGATCGTATTCTGCAGAGCGTGTGAGCAATCGCAAAACAAGGTGGCACCACGAGTATAAAAATATACCCGCCCTTGGCAAAGAACAAAGTGATTCTTTGCCGGGGGCGGTTTTTTGTATATCAGAAATTGGTTCTGAGGACCAGTGTTGATGACAGCCTTTGCAGACACAAGGAGAGGAGATAACAAGATGAAACAGATGACGTTAGAAGAAATTTCAAAAGCAGCCGCATCGGGAGCTTTTCGGAAAATCCCGGTAAGCAGAGAAATTTATTCGGATATCCGTACACCAGTAGAAACACTGAAAGTCCTGCAGGGCGTCAGCAGCCACTGCTACATGCTCGAAAGCGTGGAGGATAAAAAACAGTGGGGAAGATACACCTTCCTCGGCTACGATCCGTCGCTGGAACTCACCTGTGTCAACGGAAACCTGACAATCACCGCCGATGCGGCAGAGATGAAAAAAGTAGAAGATATTCCAGAAAGCTGCAAAGAACAGCTTCCGACCGGACAGATCCGGCTGACCGCAAAGACAGCCCATCCGGGAGCCGTCATCAAAACCCTGATTGAGAAAAATAAAAGTCCGAAGATCGCGACACTGCCGACCTTCACCGGCGGCCTCGTCGGATACTTCTCTTACGATTACATCAAGTACAGCGAGCCGACCTTAAAGCTGGACGCAGAAGATCAGGAACATTTCAAAGATGTCGACCTGATGCTGTTCGATAAGGTCATCGCCTATGATAATTACCGTCAGAAAATCGTACTGATGATTAATATCGAAACCGAAAATCTCGAAGAAAATTACGTAAAAGCCGTACAGGAACTCGAAAAAATGGAAGAGCTGATCCGCTTTGGAAAACCGGCCGAGACGAAAGCCGGCCACCTGAAATCCGAGTTCCGCCCGCTCTTCGATGAGAAAGCGTACTGTGAGAAAGTCGAGCAGGTCAAACATTATATCCACGAGGGAGACCTCTTCCAGCTCGTTCTCTCCAACCGGCTCGAAGCTGATTTTGAGGGAAGCCTCCTCGATACGTACCGCGTCCTCCGAACGACGAACCCGTCGCCGTACATGTTCTACTTCTCGAGTGATGATGTCGAGATCGCCGGTGCATCCCCGGAAACTCTCGTAAAAGTCGAGGACGGAGAGGTCCGGACCTTCCCGCTTGCCGGAACGCGGTCGAGAGGAAAGAGCTATGAAGAAGATCAGCGGCTGGAAAAAGAACTCTTCGCCGATGAAAAAGAGCGTGCCGAGCACAACATGCTGGTTGATCTGGGAAGAAACGATCTCGGAAAGATCTGTGATTTCGGAACTGTGGAAGTAGAAAAATACATGTCAATCGAGCGTTACTCCCACGTCATGCACATCGGTTCCACTGTAAAAGGACAGCTTCGGAAAGACAAGACCGCAGTCGATGCCATCGATTCCGTTCTCCCGGCCGGAACCCTCTCCGGTGCACCAAAGCTCCGTGCCTGCCAGATCATCAACGAGCTGGAAAACAACAAGCGCGGCATTTACGGCGGTGCGATCGGCTATCTGGATTTCACCGGAAATATGGACACCTGCATCGCGATCCGGCTTGCGTTTAAGAAAAACGGAAAAGTGTTCGTCCGCTCCGGCGCCGGCATTGTAGCCGACAGCGTACCGGAAAAAGAGCATCAGGAATGCATCAACAAAGCAAAGGCCGTGATGGTCGCACTTGCAGAGGCAGAAGGAGGAAGCAACTTATGATACTGCTGGTAGATAATTATGACAGTTTTTCCTATAACCTGTATCAGCTCGCCGGTTCGATCAATCCGGACATGAAGGTCATCCGGAACGACGAGATGACAATCGACGAAATCCGCGCACTGGCACCGGCATCCATCATTTTATCTCCCGGACCGGGCCGTCCGGAGCAGGCAGGCCGATGCATGGAGATTGTAGAAAAATTAGGCGGCGAGATCCCGATCCTCGGTGTCTGCCTCGGCCATCAGGCAATCTGTGCCGCGTACGGCGCGACCGTCACCTATGCGAAACAGCTGATGCACGGCAAACAGTCCGAGACAACGCTGGATCTTACCTCGGAATTATTCCAGGGGCTGCCGGAAACCGTTCCGGTTGCAAGATACCATTCCCTCGCAGCTGATGAAGCGACACTGCCGGAAACCTTAAAGGTAACGGCAAGAACTGCAGACGGCGAGGTCATGGCAGTCGAGGACAGTGAGAAAAAGATCTACGGAGTCCAGTTTCATCCGGAATCCATTCTGACCCCGCAGGGCAGACAGATGGTAGAAAACTTCTTAAAAATTACAAGATAGATCACAGGACAGCAAAGAAAGAGAGAAACAGAATATGATTCGGGAAGCGATTGTAAAACTGGTAAATAAAGAGAACTTAACCTACGAGATGGCAGAGGGCGCCATGGATGAAATCATGGGAGGAAAAGCCGATCCGACCCAGATCAGCGCATTTTTAACTGCCATGACGATGAAAGGCGAGACAATCGAAGAGATCACCGCATGTGCCAACGGCATGAGAAAGCACGGTGTTCACATGGAACATGACAAGGATGTTCTGGAAATCGTCGGAACCGGCGGAGATAAATCCAATTCCTTCAACATTTCCACAACAGCATCCCTTGTGATCTCTGCAGGCGGCGTCGCAGTTGCAAAACACGGAAACCGCGCCGCATCGAGCAAATCCGGCGCAGCCGACTGTCTCGAAGCGCTCGGCGTCAAAATCGACCTGGAGCCGGAGAAAAACAAAGAAGTTCTGGAAAAACTTGGAATCTGTTTCCTGTTCGCACAGAAATACCACATGTCCATGAAATACGTGGCACCGGTCCGCAAGATGCTCGGCATCCGGACCATTTTCAACATCCTCGGACCGCTGACCAACCCGGCAGCAGCCACGATGCAGGTGATGGGTGTCTACGAGGAAGCCCTTGTCCGCCCGATGGCAGAAGTTCTCTTCAATCTTGGTGTCAAACGCGGCATGGTTGTCTACGGCCAGGACTGCCTCGATGAAATTTCCTTAAGCGCACCGACAAGCGTCTGCGAGATCAAGGACGGAACGTTTGAGGAATACGTCATCACACCGGAAGAGTTCGGCATGACCCGCTGCACCAAAGAAGAGCTGGTCGGCGGAACTCCGCAGGAGAATGCTGAAATTACGAAAGAAATTCTTGCAGGAAAGAAAGGCCCGGCAAGAGACGCTGTTGTCCTGAATGCCGCCGCAGCCCTTCATGCAGCAAAAGAAATCCCGATGCAGGATGCTGTAAAACTGGCAGAGGAGCTGATCGACAGCGGAAAAGCACAGAAAAAACTCGAAGAGTTTGTGTCACTCACCAACAAATTGGCAGAAGAGGAATAAACATATGATACTGGAAACGATTGCAGAAGCCACAAGAAAACGTGTCGCTGCAGAAAAAGAGAAGTGTTCTCTTGCAGAAATGAAAGAAAAAGCAACGGCGATGAACCCGGACACCGGATTCCCGTTTGAACAGACGCTGAAAAAGCCGGGCATGTCCTTTATCTGCGAGGTAAAAAAAGCCTCCCCGTCGAAGGGCATCATCGCAGAAGATTTCCCCTATCTGGAGATCGCAAAGGAATATGAAGCGGCCGGTGCCTCCGCCATTTCCTGCCTGACTGAGCCGGAATACTTCAAAGGCGACAAGCGTTACTTAAAAAAAATTGCAGAAACCGTATCCATCCCGGTTCTGCGGAAAGATTTTACCGTGGATCCCTATATGATCTACGAGGCAAAGGTGCTCGGAGCCACCGCTGTCCTTCTGATCTGTGCGCTGCTGCCGGAGGAAACCTTAAAAGAATATCTGGAAACAGCGCATTCCCTCGGCCTTTCCGCTCTTGTGGAAACCCACGATGAGGCGGAGGTTGCACAGGCCATGCGCGCCGGAGCAAGGATCATCGGCGTCAACAACCGCAACTTAAAAGATTTCACGGTCGATATCCACAACAGTGAGCGGCTGCGGGAGCTTGTCCCGGAAAACATTGTTTTCGTATCCGAGAGCGGCATCAAAACGCCGGAGGATGTCGGAAGACTGTATCAGAATAAAACCGATGCCGTTCTGATCGGCGAAACGCTGATGCGGAGCAGCAACAAAAAAGCAGAGCTTGAAAAACTCTCTTCAATGTGTTAAAGTGGTAACGTAAGTGCGCAAAACAAAACAGAGCGCACGGGGAGTCAAACGTTATGGAAGAACAGACCAGAATCAAAATCTGCGGGCTCACACGGCTGGAAGACATCGATGCGGTGAATGAGCTGAAGCCCGAATATGTCGGCTTTGTCTTTGCAAAAAGCCGCAGACAGATTACAAAAGAACATGCCGTGACGCTGCGGCGCTATCTGGATCCCGAAATCCAGGCGGTCGGCGTCTTTGTGAACGAGCTTCCGGCGATTGTCGCAGGATACCTCGAAGAGGGCGTCATCGATCTGGCACAGCTCCACGGAAATGAGAGTGAAGAATATATCCATTCGCTCCGGTTCCGCACCGGCGGGGAACTGATCAAGGCATTTTCCATCAAAACCAGGGAGGACGTCGAAAAGGCGAAAAAAAGCAGCGCCGATTACATCCTTCTCGACCACGGAAAAGGCGGTACCGGCGAATCGTTCGACTGGTCACTGATCAGAAACATGGACCGCCCGTATTTCCTTGCGGGAGGCCTGAACGCCGAAAATGTGGAACAGGCGATTTTACAGACACATCCCTTCGCCGTCGACATCAGCAGCGGTGTCGAGACAGACGGCGTAAAGGACCCGAAAAAAATCACAGAATGCATAAGGAGGATAAGACATGTCTGACGGAAGATTTGGTATTCACGGAGGCCAGTACATACCGGAAACTCTGATGAATGAAATTATCAATTTGGAAAAACAGTACAATTATTATAAAAACGATCCGGAGTTCTGCCAGGAGCTCGATGACCTGCTGAAAAATTACGCGGGCCGCCCGTCCCTTCTCTACTACGCAGAGAAAATGACAAAGGATCTCGGCGGAGCAAAAATTTACCTCAAACGAGAGGATCTGAACCACACCGGAGCCCACAAAATCAACAACGTGCTCGGACAGTGCCTCCTCGCAAAAAGAATGGGAAAAACCCGTGTCATCGCAGAGACCGGAGCCGGCCAGCACGGTGTGGCAACCGCAACGGCAGCAGCGCTGATGGGACTTGAGTGTGAGATCTTCATGGGAAAAGAAGACACCGACCGTCAGGCCCTCAATGTATACCGGATGGAGCTTCTCGGTGCAAAAGTAAATGCCGTTACTACCGGAACTATGACCTTAAAAGATGCCGTCAATGAGGCGATGCGCGAGTGGGTATCACGTGTCGATGACACCCACTACGTTCTCGGTTCCGTTATGGGCCCGCATCCGTTCCCGACCATCGTCCGCGATTTCCAGGCTGTCATCAGCAAAGAGGCAAGAGAGCAGATCCTCGAAAAAGAAGGAAAACTCCCGAAAGCCGTCATGGCATGCGTCGGCGGCGGAAGCAATGCGATGGGTATGTTCTATAACTTCATCAATGACAAAAATGTCCGCCTGATTGGATGCGAGGCAGCAGGACGCGGCGTCAACACCGCAGAGACTGCAGCAACCATTGCAACCGGAACACTCGGCGTCTTCCACGGTATGAAATCCTACTTCTGCCAGGATAAATACGGTCAGATCGCACCGGTTTACTCGATTTCCGCAGGCCTTGACTACCCGGGCATTGGACCGGAGCATGCATATCTGCATGACATCGGCCGCGCCGAATACGTTCCGGTAACGGACGATGAGGCAGTAGAAGCTTTTGAATACCTCGCAAGAACCGAGGGTATCATCTGTGCGATCGAGAGTGCCCATGCAGTAGCCCATGCGATGAAGATCGCAAAAGAATTTGATCCGGAAGACTCCATCATCATCTGCCTGTCCGGACGCGGAGACAAAGACGTAGCAGCCATTGCAAGATACAGAGGGAGGGACCTTCATGAGTAAAGTAACAGAAGCATTTTCAAACAGCAAAGCATTCATTCCGTTTCTGACAGCCGGAGACCCGAACATTGAAAAAACAGAGAATTATATTCTGGAGCTCGAAAAAGCAGGCGCAGACCTGATCGAGATCGGAATCCCGTTCTCGGATCCGATTGCCGAGGGCGTTGTCATCCAGGAGGCAGACCTCCGTTCCTTAAAAGCCGGAACTACCACCGATAAAATTTTCGATATGGTAGCCTCCGTGCGCAAAAAAACAGACATTCCGCTGGTGTTTATGACCTACTTAAACCCGGTGTTCCATTACGGATACGAGCCGTTCTTTACAAAATGCGAGGAAGTCGGCATCAATGGCATCATCATCCCGGATATGCCGTATGAGGAAAAAGGCGAATTAAACGATATTGCGCGCAGCCATCAGGTAGATGTCATTTCCCTGATTGCGCCGACGTCTGAGCAGCGCATCCAGAAAATTGCCGCAGACGCCGAAGGTTTTATCTACCTCGTATCGTCTCTGGGCGTTACCGGTGTCAGAAGCGAGATCAAGACAGACCTCGATTCCATGATCGCCGCAATCCGCAAAGTAACCGATATTCCGGTAGCCGTAGGCTTCGGCATCAACACGACCGATCAGGCGGCCAACATTGCAAAAATTGCGGACGGTGTCATCGTCGGAAGCGCTATCGTCAAAATGATTGCGAAGTACGGCACTCATGCGGAGCAGCACATCTATACGTATGTCCGCATGATGAAGGAAGCTGTCATGACAGCAAATAAATAAAACCCGCGTCATTGCGTGTTTGAAAAAACTGTGTTAAGATGAGAGCGTGTCTGAAACAAACCGTTTTGGACACGCTTTTTCAACGTAAAATACCTGACCGGCTTTCGAAAAAGCCGGATAGAATATGGAGGAAAAACGTGTTAGATGTATGTTTACTGGGAACAGGCGGTATGATGCCTCTGCCAGGCAGACGCCTGACCGCCCTGATGACCCGATACAACGGAAGCAGCCTTCTGATCGACTGCGGCGAGGGAACCCAGGTTGCCATCAAGGAAAAAGGCTGGACCTTTAAGCCGATTGATGCCATCTGCTTCACCCATTACCACGCAGACCACATCAGCGGCCTTCCAGGACTTCTCCTGACGATGGGAAACACTGACCGGAGAGAACCGCTGACCATGATCGGCCCAAAAGGCCTGGAGCGCGTCGTCAATTCGCTGCGCGTCATCTGCCCGGAGCTGCCGTTCCCGATTGTATTTCACGAGGTGACAGCGCCGGAGGAAGTGATCGAGATGAACGGCTACAAAATCACAGCCTTCCGCGTGCAGCACAATATCACCTGCTACGGCTATTCGCTGGAAATCTCCCGCAAGGGAAAATTCGATGTGGAGCGCGCTAAAGCACAGGAAATTCCGATTAAATGCTGGAATCCGCTGCAGAAAGGCGAGACTGTCACCCTGGATGGAAAGACGTATACGCCGGACATGGTCCTCGGCCCTGCCAGAAAGGGACTGAAGGTGACCTACTGCACCGATACCCGCCCGATTCCGTCGATCTCCGAACATGCGAAAGGCTCCGACCTTTTCATCTGCGAGGGAATGTACGGCGAGCCGGAAAAACAGGCAAAAGCAAAAGAATTTAAGCATATGACCTTCTACGAGGCGGCAAAACTGGCAAAAGATGCCGAGGTTGCCGAAATGTGGCTGACCCACTTTTCCCCGTCGCTCGTCGGCCCGCAGCGGTACATGGATGAGGTACAGAAGATTTTCCCGGCCGCAGAGCTTGGAAAAGACGGAAGATCAGTAGAACTGTTATTTGAAGAGGAAACGAAAAATGAGTGAAAAAGATACCCTGATTCTTGCAATTGAGAGCTCCTGCGATGAAACCGCAGCCTCCGTCGTGAAAAACGGAAGATGTGTGCTGTCTAACATTATTTCATCCCAGATCGCCATCCATACCCTGTATGGCGGTGTTGTGCCGGAAATTGCATCCAGAAAACATATCGAAAAAATCAACCAGGTTGTAGAAGCGGCCTTAAAAGAAGCCGATGTCACTCTGGATGATATCGATGCGATCGGTGTTACGTACGGCCCTGGTCTTGTCGGCGCACTTCTCGTCGGCGTGGCAGAGGCAAAAGCGATCGCCTATGCAAAAAAGAAACCGCTGGTCGGCGTTCACCATATTGAAGGCCACGTCTCGGCGAACTATATCGAACACCCGGATCTGGAGCCGCCGTTCCTGTGTGAAATCATCTCCGGAGGCCATACCCATCTTGTCATTGTAAAAGATTACGGTTCTTTCGAAATCCTCGGAAGAACGAGAGACGACGCAGCCGGAGAAGCCTTCGACAAGGTAGCCCGTGCCATCGGACTCGGCTATCCGGGCGGACCGAAGATCGACAAGCTGGCAAAAGAAGGAAACCCGCACGCCATCGACTTCCCGCGTGCCCACATGGAGGATGCGCCGTATGACTTCAGCTTCAGCGGCGTAAAATCTGCCGTTTTAAACCATCTGAACAAATGCCGGATGACAGGCGAACCAATTGTCGAAGCAGACATCGCTGCGTCCTTCCAGCAGGCCGTTGTGGACGTTCTGGTGGATAATGCCATCCGTGCGGCCAAAGATTACCATATGGACCGTCTGGCGATCGCCGGCGGCGTTGCATCGAACGGGGCACTCCGCGCGGCGATGGAAGCAGCATGTGAAAAAGAGGGCATCCGCTTTTACCGTCCGTCCCCGATCTTCTGTACCGACAATGCGGCCATGATCGGTGTGGCAGCTTACTACGAGTACCAGAAGGGAACCCGCCACGGCTGGGACCTGAATGCCGTACCGAACCTGAAGCTTGGAGAACGATAAGAAAAAGAAACTTCCGCAGCAGAACGGAGAAGAGAGATCTGCTGCGGAGTTTTTGCATTTGTAGAAAACGGAGGAAAAGATGAGCGAGAAGAAAGAAAAATACACTGTGGTTGTCCTGGCAGCCGGAAAGGGAACCCGGATGGGCGGAAGCGTAGCAAAACAGTTTCTGGAAATCGGAGGAAAACCAGTCGTGGTTTACGCGCTGGAGGTTTTTGAACATTCGCCGGAGATTGACCAGATCATTCTTGTGACAGGTGCGGATAAAATAGAATACTGTCAGAAAGAGATTATCGAAAAATATGGAATTAAGAAAACTGTTTCCGTATGCGCAGGCGGAAGGGAACGGTATGAATCTGTCTGGAAAGCATTGCAGACGCTGAAAAGCCTGGAAAGCGAACAGGAGCAGAAGACCGATTACGTTCTGATTCACGATGGTGCCCGCCCGTTTTTAAACCAGGAAATGCTGGAACGTCTCTGCGCATGTGTAAAAGAAGAAAAAGCCTGTGTCCTTGGCATGCCGGTCAAGGATACCATCAAGCTTACCGATGAAAACGGAAAAATCAGGGAAAGCCCGCGAAGAGATCTCGTATGGCAGGCACAGACCCCGCAGGCCTTTGCAGCAGAGCTTCTGTTTCCGGCATTCGAAAAACTGATGCAGCATTCCACAGAAGGAATCACCGACGATGCCATGGTTGTGGAGCAGGAGATGGGAATCGCATCAGTGATGGTAAAAGGCGGCTATGAAAATATAAAAATCACAACACCGGAGGATCTGCTCGTTGCAGAGAGCTTTCTGGCAGAAAAATAGAAAAAAGCAAAATACTGGGTTACTACAAGAGAGAATAGTAGTTCTATTCTCCCTTTGAAAATTCAGACAAATTACAATTTGTAGGGAACAGAAACTTCCAGTTTATCTATCTAACAAAATAATCATAACTCCTTTTACATATCCACAACTAGCTGGTGGTTATGGGAAAGGAGTTTTTATTATGTCCAAATGCAAAGTAATTGCTGTAGCAAACCAAAAAGGCGGCGTTGGAAAGACAACTACAACAGAAAATGTGGCTATTGGTCTTGCACGTAACGGGCAGGAAGTGCTGATTGTCGACTTTGACCCTCAAGGTGATCTTACTGCCTGCTTAGGCTGGAAAAACAATGATGCATTAGAGAATACTGTTTCAACAATGCTTGACGATTACATCAATGATAAGGATATCAAATATGCCTCTTTGATTTTGAAACACGAAGAGGATGTCGATGTAATACCAGCAAACATTGAACTGGCTGACTTTGAAATGCGCCTTGTATCGGTCATAAACCGGGAACAGGTACTAAGCAGCTGCTTGGAACCGTTAAGGGATCGTTATGACTACATTCTGATTGACTGTCCCCCTTCTCTTGGCATGCTTACAGTCAATGCACTCTCTGCCGCTGACCAGGTGCTGATACCAGTGCAGGCGCAGTACCTGCCTGCCAAAGGAATGACCAAACTGCTTCAGACAATAAGCAAGGTACAGCGCAAGATCAACAGCAATCTTACCATTGCCGGTGTTGCCATTACCTTGGCAGATATGAAGACAAATCTGGCTAAAAGTACAATAGAGACAATCAGAGATAGTTTCGGTAGAAACATCAAAGTATTTGATTCAGTGATTCCTATTGCTACAAAAGCCGGAGAAGCTTCGATTTCAGGCAAAAGCATCTATTCCTACGCCAAGGATTCCAAGGTTGCCAGTGCATATTCATCGCTTACTGATGAATTGATCTCATCTGGCAAGCCAAAACAGCGAAATGATTTTGAAAGATAGAAAGAAGGTAGAAAATGAACAAGTCAAATTATGTGTCATTAAGCGGAACCCTTGTTAAGGATGCAATCATCAGGAAAAACGACAAAGGTTCCGATTATGTACTGTTTACACTGTCTGTTCCCCAGACTGGAACAAAATGGTACGACTATATCAACTGCATCGCATTCAATGAAAATGCTGCCATTATTGCAAAGAACCCATCAAAAGGTGTTTCCTATCGTATTGAAGGAAGGATCCATACAAGTTCCTTTGACAAGAATGGCAAGAAGCATTATTCAACAGATGTCGTTGCGGAAAAGATCGAGATGGTGAATAGAAATGATTAAGACAAGACTCAAAAAATGCCCTATTTGCCATTCAGATGTCAAGGTGATTGTTGACTGGGATGGTGGCAGGATCAATGGCAAGTTCAGACAGTTTGGGTACTGTTCAATCTGTGGCTACCATTCAGATCCCAAGGACTCTTATGAAGAAGCTGCCAACACATGGAATACTCAGGTATCCAGTGGCCATCAGCTTCCATTGTTCTAGGAGGTGATCTGATTGCCAAAACTAGATTTAGGCTTGCCAAATTATGATTCCCTTTTCTCTACTGAAGAGGAACGCCAGGAATCAAGACTTGAAAAGATTGTTTCTATCCCAATAGACAAGATATCGGATTTCAAGAACCACCCTTTCCATGTAACCATGGATGAGGATATGCTGAAGCTCATTGATTCCATCAAGGAAAACGGAATCCTGATACCAGCTCTTGTTCGTCCCAAGGATGATGGAACCTATGAGATGATATCCGGTCACAGGCGTAAATATGCCATGTCACACATCGGACTCAGAGAAATGAATGTTATTGTCAGAGAACTTGATGATGACCAGGCAACGATACTGATGGTTGACTCCAACATACAAAGAGAAAACATCTATCCATCCGAAAGAGGCTACGCTTACAAAATGCGGCTTGAAGCAATGAAACATCAAGGTAAGAAAATCGATGAAATACCTGATGATCAACTTACCGTTGAGTATTCAAAGAAAACTTTGGGACAACTTGTCCCAAACTACGATAAGTCTACATGGGCTGATGCGGCATTAGGTCAAGAAATGGGAATGAATCGAAAACAAATTCAGCGTTTCATACGCCTCACTTACCTGATTGAACCATTACAGGAAATGGTGGATGGAAGGCACGATAGCGAAATTAAGATTGCTTTCAATCCAGCTGTTGAGCTTTCATTCCTGACTGTAGATGAACAATATGATCTAGCGGATGCCATTGTTGCCAATGACCGTACACCATCGCTTGCCCAATGCCAGGAATTCAAACGATTAAGCCATGATGGCGAACTGACAACCGAATTCATCCAGGAAACACTGGAAGCAGAAAAGCCGAATCAGAAGGAAAAGCTGTCCTTCAAGATGTCGGAAATCGATCAATACTTTCCAAAGGACTTCACACCAAACAGGAAAAAGGATCTCATCATCCACCTGCTTGAAAACTGGGCCAGAAAAAAATCGCGGGAACAGGAACGATAATCGCATGTCGGATATCGAAATTTGCACCTGTGATTTTAACAGACTGAATGAAGGGGCAGTCTGCTTTGTGACCTGGCAGTTGTGACTCCATGTTTCCCCTAAAACCCCTTCAACCTACCGAAAAACTATTACCTACCGAAGAAAATGAACTGGTAATAGTAACTATCCAGATTATTAGTAGATTCTTATAGGAGGAACAGTAAATGAGAAAGAAGTTATTATTATCATGCTTATCAGTAATTGCTCTAGTAGCACTTGGTATTGGTGCTAATGCAGATATGTTTAAACCATATGAACGATATGAGATACCAGTAGAAACAGCAGATATCATTGTAGAGGAAACGGAAGAGGATGAAGGAATCATTGAGGAAACTATTGAAACCAATGGCACCGAAAAGGAAGAAGATGCCGTTGTTACAGTTGCAGACAAGAAGAACACTTCTTCTTCGGAAGGTGATAAGGAAGAAAAACAGGTTGTTGATACATCTCCTGTCAATGAAGAGCAGACCAATTCTGGTAACAAACCACCAAAGGAAACATCAAACGACCAGTCTTCTGCTGCAGAACCAGTAACACCTAAACCTGAACCAACACCTGTGCCTAATCAAAAGCCTGTTGAAAAGCCATCTGTACCGGATTATGCATGTCCTGCTGGAATGGATCCAAACAAGCCATGTGATGTGATTATGGACACAAACTTCTACTATTCAACATATTCCAGCCAGTCTGAAGCAGATAATGCTGGGCAATATTTCCTGGATGATGTTGTGACCATTGGCGACAAGGAAATCACCAACTATTCAGTACAGCCTGTTTATCGGAATGATGGTTCTGTTGCCTATTATGGTTTGAACCTATGGAGCTATGGATCTTTGATCCAGTAAAGGTGGTGATTCATTACTGAACTATATAGATATTCTGACGAGTCAATCTCGTCTTTTTTTATTGAAAAAGTTAGAAAGAAAGGACAAAGAAAATGAAGAATTTATTTAAGAAAACGGGCAAGCTGTTCCTCACATTGCTTGTTCTTTTGAACAGTACGTTTCAGATTACTGCCGTCTTTGCTGAAGAAAATGATCCAATCGATTATTCTGAAGCCGTTGAGACCATAACGGAACTTGGTCCAGCTGAAGAGGTTTTTCCTGAAATCTTTGCAGAGGAAACCGAAAATCCCAAGCTTCGATTAACTCCAGGATTTGGCAGTGACCGCATTGTCAGAATCAATGGCGTTGGCGTTTATGGATATGACTACATCCGAATCCTTACGGTTGGAGGAAATGTTGTATTCTGCATTGAACCATGGGCATTGTTTGCTACCGACCATGATTATCCAGTTAACACTACCAAATGGAATGATCTATCTGAATACCAAAGACAAGCCATCTGGGAACTCAACTACTATGGCTATTCCTATCCAGGACATCAGACAGAAAGATACTATGCTGCTACTCAGTTATTGATCTGGGAAGTTGTCGATAGATGGTATGATCCTTACTATCCAGATGGTGTTACGCCAATTGATTTGTCTCCTGAAATCAATGAAATCAATCATCTTAGAAGTCAGCCACAAGGTAGACCTTCCTTCAACAACCAGACCGTCAAGATGGGAATCAATACTCCTGTTACCTTGACCGATGCCAAAGGAACCCTGGGCAATTACAACGTCAATAGCGGCAACGGCATCAATGCATCTGTTAGCGGCAACAATCTGACAGTATCCATTACCTCAGAAAACTATGATCGTACTCTTTCCTTCTCAAGAAAGAATTCAGCAAGGGATGTTCATGTCATCTATGGAGCAGGAGGAGATCAGAAAGTCATCTTCATGGCTTCAAGAAGCGACCCTACACCAAATTTCAAGCTGAACTTCGAACTTCTTTATGCCGATATTGAAGTGGAAAAGCAGGATATTGAAACAGGCGATAAAACACAAGGAGATGCGACCTTCAACGGTGCTGTATTTGAAGTAAAGGATGCTTCCGGCAATGTCTTGGAAACAATTACTACAAATGGTAATAAAGCCAAGTCAAGGAAGTATCCTGTTGGTACGACACTTAGTGTCTCTGAAGTAACGCCACCTGAAGGATATCTACTTAATAGCAACTGCAGCAGCATTGAACTGAAGTTTTCTGGTGATAGTACCCCTTCTACTTTCTATACAACCTGCAAGGACCAGGTCATCAAAGGAAGAATCGAAATTGCCAAGACAATCGAGCAGGAACGAAAAGATCCATATGAATCGGTCATATCAGAACCTGGTGTTGGCTTTGTGTTTGATATAATCCTCAAGTCAAGCGGTGAAACAGTTGCTACACTGGTTACAGATGAAGATGGTCGTGCCATTACTGATTGGCTTCCATATGGAACCTATGTCATCAAGGAACATGCTGTTACCGGTTATGATACCTTGAAGCCATTTGAAGTGAAGATCGAACAGGATCAGAAGACCTACTTCTACAACATCTACAACGATACCTTAAAAGCTGAACTCAATATCTACAAAACCGATGCTGAAACGGGAAAAAGAATTCCAGCAGCTGGCGTTGAATTCAAGATCAAGGATGAAAACGGCAACTTCATCAAGCAGAAGGTAACCTATCCAGACAAGTACGAAACCGATGTATTCGTAACAAACGAAGAAGGATCGGTTCATCTTCCAGAAACACTGAAGTTTGGCAAATACTGGATTGTTGAAATCAAAGCACCTTATGGCTATGTATTAAGCGGCAAGGAAATTCCAGTCAATGTGGATGGTACAGCAACCGAGATCTTCATGAATTTTGACAATACAACCCAGAAGGGACAGGTATATGTTGAGAAGTATGGAGAAATGCTTGCTGATGTTGAAACAAGCGAAACCAAATACGGTACACTTTATACTCCAATCTACGAAGAGAAATATCTTGAAGGGGTAACCTATCAGATTACAGCAAGAGAAGATATCATTACACCTGAAGGAACGCTCTGGTATAGCGCTGGAGATGTTGTAGATACCTTTACAACAGTTGATGGTGTAACCACTTCTTCTCTTCTCCAGCTTGGCAAGTATTCCATTACTGAAATCAATACACCTGAAGGCTTTGTACTGGATCCAACTGTCTACGACTTCGATATTGAGTATGGTGGACAGCTGATCGATGTAGTTGAAATCAAGCAATCCTACAAGAATGATCGACAGAAACTGGATCTTGAAATCACCAAGACATTTGAGGACGAAGATCCTGATGCCTACAAGGATGTCGTATTCGGAGTCTATGCAAAGGATGAAATCATTGTAAGGGAACCAGTTGAAGAAGTGATACCTGTTATGTTATCTGACGATGAAGATGATGATAGCGGCAGAGTATGCATTCCAGCTGATGGACTTGTTGGAATTCTGACTTTGGATGAAAATGGTCACAATGTTGAACAGCTTGATCTCCCTGTTGGCGATTACTATATCAGAGAACTTGAAACCAATGTTGGTTTTGTTCTTGATGAAGAAAACCATGAATTCACATTTGAATATGGTGAAACAAGCCTGGAATCAATTCAAGTTGGAATGGAACTTCACAACGAAAAACGCCGTCTGGATCTGGAAGTAAACAAAGTGGACAGTGAGCACAAGGACCATTTCCTGAACGGCGCCATCTTTGAAGTCTATGACAAGACAACTGGAAAATATGTAACTACCCTATGTTCTGGAAATCTTATGATCAAAGGATCTGAAAAGGATGAAGAATATGAAATCGCCAAGGATGAAGCCTTTGAAGAAATCATCAAAACAGCCAAGACGGATGAAAACAAGGAAATCATCATTGATCTTGATGATGGTATCTACTATTCAAGAAAAGCGGGTTCAGAAGAAGTCACAAAGCATATCGTAAAAGATGGAAAGGCGGTATTGGCTGATGCCATCTATGGCCATGAATATGAATTCAAGGAAATCAAGGCTCCTGTTTCCTACAAATTGGCTGACAAATCCAAAGCCTATAAAGTGGAAGCGGATCGAGATAGTGACATTGTAATCGTCTATTTTGAAAATGACCGTATCATTGTTCCAAATACCGGAGTCTAGATATGAAGAAGAAAACAAAGATCAGATTGATTGTAGCAGTCGCTGCAGCAATTGGCATTACCGGAATCTGTGCCTACAGTATTCTCAATACCAAGAAGGCTTATGACTATACTGATTACTATGTTGATACTCCAGCAACCAATGAAACGAATAAGGATGAGGAAGCTTCTGAAAAGGAGCTTTCTTTGCCTTTATTGAAAAAGACGAATCCGGATGTTGTGGGAATCATCGAATCTGATGATCGCGTCATTTATGAACCTGTTGTCCAGGCACCTGACAATGAATACTATGTCAGAAGAAACATCGAACGAAAGTATGCAGCTGCTGGCATTCCCTACATCTCAGGTGATGGAAACATAAATGCCAAGAATGTTGTCATCTATGGGCATTCAAGCACCAGAAGCAATATCATCTTTACCCCACTGATGGATTACATCAACAGTGATTACTATATGAAGCATCCAACTTTCCGATTCATCACAGAAGAAGAAACCAGAACTTATCAAATCTTTGCGGTAATGAACATAGACCTTAACAATCTTGAACATTCACTCGAGTTCACCCAGAGCAGCTGGCGTTCCAATAATGACTTCCAGGCATTCATTTCCAATACAATAAACAACAGCCTGTATCGGACCGGAGCATCTGTTTCAAATGATGATGAGTTGATGACTTTGGTAACATGTGACACAAGAGATGGAAACAAGAGGATCGTTGTCATTGGAAAGAAGGTTGCATAAATGTATATGCTTGCAATTGCTTGCAAATATCTCTATAATGATAGTACAAAAGGAGTTGATTCTATGAGTACTTCACCTGTTTATGCTCGTATTGATACAGAATTAAAGGAAAATGCCGAAAGCATCCTGTCTAAATTAGGAATTACGCCATCAAGTGCCATCCAGATGCTATACAGCCAGATTGTTCTGACAAACAGTCTGCCACTGGATCTAAGGCTCCCTGTTTCAAAGCCAACTTCCATCGGTGATATGACTCGTGATCAGATCGATGCTGAGCTTACAAAAGGTCTTAATTCCCTTCAGAAGGAAAGGACATATACTCCAGAAGAAGTGGATGCGATTCTGGCAAAAGAGTTCAACATATGAGCGAAACATATACAATCAAATATTCAACTAAAGCAATAAATGATCTTAGAGACATCTATTCATATATTGCTTTTAATTTACAAGCTCCTGAAACAGCGGCGAAAATGGTAAGGAGAATACGAAATTCCATCAAGGAACTAGACTTCATGCCTGAAAGAAACCCAATATTAGATTGGGAGCCATGGAATTCATTGAATACACATAAGATGCGTGTTGGAAACTATCTGGTTTTCTATATCGTGGATCCTTTGCAATCAAGTGTTTCAATTGTTCGTATCGTCTATGGAAAAAGAGATATTGCCAAAGCATTAAGTGAATAATTTACAAGCATCAGCAACCGCTGGTGCTTTTCTTTTGGATGAAAGGAGGTCTGAAATGGGATACAGAAGCGATGTAAGAATCATTTTATCAATCGATGGCTTTAACGAACTTTCAAAGCATGTAAAAGAATATCTTAGACTGAATAAGCTGAATGATCACTATAATTACCTAAATTACATGGATGTGGTACACCGGACAAAGGATGCCATCTATTTCGGTTGGAATGATATCAAATGGTATGAAACCTATGACGGTGTCTTCCCTATCATGAGCGGTCTTAAGAATCTACAGGAAAACCAGTATTCCTACCGTTACATGCGCATTGGTGAAGACTATGGCGACGTCGATGAATACTTCTTTGACGGAAAGAATGATGAAAATATCGATCTTGAATATCCATCAATGATCAGAAGGTTTGATGATAAATATGTATTTCGATGCATGAACAGATCAAAAGAACAGGAACGATGAAGAAAGGATGTGAATAAGTGACAAAAGAAGAAAAGACCAAACAGGCTTTTGAAATGATCGAACAGGGTGTCAAGGATGTTTACAGTTCAGACAACTTCAGGAAATACCTTTCCTGCTGTTCCAAGTTTCATAGCTATTCATTGAACAATACCCTGTTGATACTGGCACAGAAGCCGGATGCAACACTGGTAGCTGGATACAACGCATGGCAGCACAACTTCAACCGCCATGTTGATAAAGGAGAAAAAGGGCTGATGATACTGGCACCAGTAACAAGCAAAATAACAAAGCTAATGGATAAGTCCGATGAAGATGGCAATCCAGTCCTTGATGAAAATGGTGATCCAATCAAGGAAGAAAGAGTCATCAACCAGCTTCGCTTTACGACCACGACCGTCTTTGATATATCCCAGACTTCAGGCGAACCCCTTCCCTCTTTGATTCATAATCTTACCGGAAGTTCTGATGAGATACTGGCCTTCATTGATTCCGTCAAAGACATCTGCACCATTCCAATCGATTACCATTCACCTTCAAAAGATGCGGTTCTGGCTGGTGGTGCCAAAGGCTATTATTCAATCGCCGAAGACAGGATCGTGCTTAATATGGAACTGGAAGATATGCAGATTGCCAAAACGCTGATCCATGAATATTCTCACAGCATACTTCACAAGACAACCGATAAGGATTCCGACCAGCGGGAGATCGAAGCCGAATCTCTCGCTTTTGTTTTGTGCGATCACTTTGGCATTGATACTTCCGATTATTCCTTCGGTTATATCGCCAGCTATGCTGCCCAGGATGAAGCAAAGCTGAAGACCATACTATCCAATATCCAGAGTACGGCTCATGAGATGATTGACAAACTGGAGCCATTGTTTGCCCAAAACCTGAAGAAACGGACAATGGTACACGAATATATCACGCCAGTCGAAATGAATGAGCTGGCAAATGATGTTGTAATAAATGTGGTCAATGAATTGAAAGCAAATGATAATCCAGGACTGGATGATTCACTCATCTATCAGAATATCGAAAGCAGCATCTACAGCTATTTTGATGCAAACAAGGAAGCAATGAAAATCCAAGAACATCTTTACAACAATCACACAGATTTCAAAAGAGATCTGAAACAGGCCATCTATAAAGCATTGAATAATCCATCATACAATCCGGAAACAGGCCATCCATTCATCGATGATTCGATTGAAAGAAGGAACTATGAGCAGTTTGAAGCAATAGCTGCACCTCTATTAAGTGGTGATGCCTGCTATATCAAATACGGAACACCGCACTTCATGGATCTGAATGTTGAAATCATTGATGATAACCGTTATGCCATGTCCCATAACTACGAACTCAATGGTGATCTGATGGCCGATCCGGATGTTGAATTCACTGTTGATAAGGATAACCGCTTGCTATATCCAGAGTCCTACCAACAGGACAATCTGCAATTCTATCAAAGAGTTGATAAGGATCCGGTTGCTGCTCATCAGCTAAACGAATTCATGGATGAATGGCTAAACAATATTCAAGAAAACCAGTATAAGGTTAAAGCTGTATATACAGAGGAGCAAGTTATTGAAAATGCAAATGACATTCGCAGATTTTGCAAGGAAAACAATCTGGTAAATATGGCGCCTAAGGTTAAGGAGAAAGAAAGATGACAAGATATATACCTAAAGACAAGCTGAAGGAAATCAGAAGCCTGAGTGCAATCGACTATCTAAAAAACTACCATCCAGATCTATTGATCAAAAACGGTAGAACGGATTATATCCATGTTGATCATGATTCATTGCACTTTTCCAACGGAAAATGGTACTGGTGGTCAAAAAGGAAAGGTGGCACTTCCGCCATTGACTATCTGGTAACCGTTGAAGGATATACCTTCATGGATGCCTGTGAAACCATCATAGATGCGATGAAGATTGCCATGCCAGTCATTACACATGAAAGGCCAAAAAAAGCAAAGCCGTTTGTGCTGCCACCAAAGGATGAAACCAACGATGATGTGATCCATTATCTTTGCGATGAAAGGATGATTGACAAGGAAATTGTCAATTACTTTGTTGCAAAAGGCCAAATCTATCAAAGTAAATACTACAAGAATGCAGTCTTTGTTGGCTTCGCTGGCAACAAACCAGCCTATGCCTTCAAAAGAAGCATTAATTCCCCTATGAAACAGGATCATGCTGGAAGCAACAAAGCTTTCAGCTTTTCTTTTACTACCATCCAATCAGATGAGCTTCACATCTTTGAAGGAGCCATTGATATGCTTTCCTATATGACGCTGTTAAAGATGGATAACATTCCCTTCTATTCACATAACTGCCTGTCACTATCAGGAGCCACAGCCGGCATTGCTGCAAAAGAGGAAGCGGATGTTCCAATTGCCTTATGGAGTTATCTGAAACGAAATGATCGTATCAAGAAGATCATCCTGCATCTGGATAATGATGATACTGGTAAACGTGCAACCCAAAGTATCATTTCAATTCTTGATGAAACCTACAAATGCGTTGATGAACATCCAACCTACTTCAAGGACATAAATGAAAAGCTGGTCTTTGCAAAAATGGACCAGCAGCGAAAGGAGAAATGCTAAATGGAATTTATGAAACAGGATGAAGTCGAAAGACTGCGAAGACAATACCCTCCAGGAACCAGAATCAAATGTATCCATATGAATGATGACTGCTATCCGGTTCCTGATGGAACATATGGCACTGTCCAGTTTGTTGATGATGCTGGAACAATCCATGTGGGATGGGAAAATGGTTCTTCGCTTGGTCTTGTACCTGGCGAAGACCAATTTGCAAAAGTAAAGAAAAGGGAAATGGAGAGATAACCTATGAACAAACAATTTGACCTTTTTGTAAAGATGAAGATCAAGGAACTGAGCGAAAACATTTCCCGAATGACCTATGCCTATATTAATCCAAATACAAACCAGCCTACCATTGTTCCTGCCAAGCACTACAAGGATATCCTGGATCAGCCAGTGGAAGTCATGGTCAATGACCAGGTAAAACGCCAGTTTCTGAATATCATGTTCAAGCAGATGAAATCATTAAAGGAAGAAGAGCCGGTACTGTTTTATGAAACATTGCTGTTGATGGATATGAACAAGACTCCGGATTCACTGGAGCTCAATGAGGAAGCGGGTATCAAGATCACCGCCCAGGAACTCGTTGAAAATGAGAAGACCATGAAGAAGAAGTTTCATCTTATCGATAGCGAACATCTGGACAAGTATGAAGATACAAAGAACAATTCGGAACTGATGGCTTCCCTGTTTGGTCAGGAACCAGCCAGCAATGTCTACAAGTTTGAAATCACTGAAGATGACAAGATCAGAATCAAAAAGAAGAATGGCTTTGAAAGATAGGAGGAAAACACAATGAGCTATTACAATCCAAAAATCTACAACTATTCCAACCTTCATCGTGATGATCAGATGATGGTTGATGTTATGAACTGGGCAATCGATGCAGTTGAGAATATGGAAATCGACTATAGGCCAACTGAAGATTCATCAATCATGGAAAAGATGTGTGATGAAATTGCACTGGAAGTTGTGGCTGAAGTCGAAGAACAGCTGATGCACGAAATCATTGAATTCATCGTTATGACCATCGACAGCTATGACCATGATGTGGATGAAATCGATACAACTGATTTTCTTTTCGGTATGGAAGGTCATCGTAATGATGAGTAGGTGCCAACATGATCCGCTATGAAGACATTATCCGCAAAATACATTTGCTGGAAAACCAGAAAATCAAAAACGAGGAAAGGATCAAAAAGCATTCTGAAGAAAACATTCTGATTGCCAACAAGCTTAAGCTTCTCAATCAGAAGAAGGAAATGATGGAGAAAATGGAATCAGACCTTTCCGATATCCTTTCTTCACAAAAAAATAACAAGGAGACAAAAGAAAATGAAAATTGAAATTACCATCAGCGATATCAGCACTTCTTCCAGTCATGACAGGCTGGATTTTTATTTTGAGCAATTAGAAAATGAGGATTCCAAGAATGATCATCAATAAGAATCTCATTGCCAATATTTCCAATATCACCGATTACGATCTGGTAAAGGACTATCTGTTCATACGCGTATGCAATCTTGAACAAAATGAACTCAAAGATATGCCGCATACCGTAATTGGCGATCTTGCGATAACCTATCACATTGTTATCAAATCATCCGATACGCAGATTTGTTCAGCAAAGATCACAAACAACCTGCTTAATGCCTATGGCATAACACTTGATCAGCTTCACGAGGATGCCAGGATGTCATCGCCAAAAATGATTCCACCGCATGTGCAGACCCTGGAATCTATGATACTAGGAATACCAGATGAAGTTGTTGAAAGAAACAGCAATGTCAAAATGTATATCGTCACAAATGAACACAACAGTGATGGAGCTGCATCCATCTTCTATCCAGAACTTCTGAATTCACTGTCTGCAAAGCTAGACAGCAGCCTTTATGTCATCCCTTCTTCAGTTGATGAATGCATTGTCATTGCGGAAAACAAGAATGTCAAACCAAAGGATCTCAAGGAGATGCTTTATATCGTCAATAGAAGCGATGCACTCAGCGAAGACAAGTTCCTTTCGGATACGGTATACCACTATGACAAGGATACCCGCCTTTTTGAAAGATATGATGATTATCAGAAAATGGTTAACAAGAACAGGTTCCAGTGTCATTAGTCTGTAGACTATCTATGTCTACAGATGTAGCAAGCAACGTATTTGATCGACCACAAATACAGATATTTAGGGAATATCCCTAAGACCCTATCAAGGCAGTTTTGAAAGCTGCCTTTTTAATGCAAAGGAAGTGAATTTTATGAATTCAATAATTATTGGTGTTACCTGTTTTGGTGCAGGTGTGATTATTACGACCTTGATGTTCATGTTCTTTCTTGGTGCCAGCAGCAACCGTGAAAGCTGATACAAACGATATGAACCAGGTCATTTTCTATAGCTGCCTGATGTGCCTCTCGTTGATTGGAATTGTCTTCAGCCTATCCATTCTCCATCATCTTCAAAAGGAAGAACATGAGGAAAAGAAACTACCGGATCGAAGTAAAGCTCGATCAAGATGAATTCAATCATCTGATGGAACTTGTAGAACAGTCAAGGCTTTCTCGGGAATCCTATATCCGCATGCTGATAAGTGGTGTCATTCCCAAGGCTGCACCAAGTAAGGAAATGCTAGATACAACAAGACTGCTTCGCAATATTGCGAGCAACATCAACCAGGTTGCAAAAGCAGCCAATTCAAATGGTTCCATAGATGTGGAAACCTACAAAACCAATTACATTGAACTGCAGAAACTGATTGATGAGATCATGCTACTGATCAGGGCACCAACAAAGATGGAGGACATATGGCAATTACCAAAATCTGGCCAGTAAAGGATAATCTGAGCCGTGTCTATCGCTACATTTCCAATGAAGAAAAGACAACCGAAGAAATATCTGATGGCCTTAATGAAGTATTAACCTATACAACTCAGGGTTACAAAACAAATGAGAAGGAATATATTACCGGAATCAACTGCTCCCCTGCCAGTGCAGTAAGGCAGATGATTCACACAAAGAAAAGCTATGGCAAGGATGATGGCGTCCTTGCCTTTCATGCTGTGCAGTCATTCAAGCCAGATGAACTGACTCCTGAACTTTGCCATGAAATCGGAGTCAAGCTTGCAGGGCTTATGTGGGGTGATCGGTTTGAAGTTGTCGTTTCAACGCATCTTGACAAGCATCACCTACACAACCATTTCGTGGTCAACTCAGTTTCCTTCATGGATGGCAAGAAGTTTGACAACAACCGTAATGACTACATCCGATTCAAGAACCTTTCCGATGATCTATGCAATGGCTATAACCTGTCCGTTGTAAAGTCAAACGGCAAAGGAATGCATCATAGCGAATGGGAAGCCATGCAAAATGGCAAGCCATACTTCAGGGAACTGATCAAGCATGATGTTGATGTCGTACTGTCCTATGCCCGAAGCATGGAACAGTTTGTTGAAGGACTTGTGGAAATGGGATATGAAGTATCGACTGATCGAAAATACATTGCCATCAAGCACCCACAGGGACAAAGGATGCGAAGGCTGAAAAGCCTGCTAAGGGATGGACGATACGATGAGGAGCATATCGAGGAGCGCCTTTACAACAACCTGATTTTGCCAATGGTCAAAGTGCAGGATGCCATTCCCTCACACTTCTACAAAGGCGAGTCAAAGAAGCTGAAAGGATTCAAAGCGCTGTATTTCAAATACATGTACATGATGGGAATCATCCATGCAAACGATGCACCAAAAAGATATCCAAGCGCTGCATTAAGGAGGGATCTGATTTATATGGATAAGATAACAGAAGAAAATACATTCCTAGGTAAAAACAATCTAGAAACAATCGAAGATGTCACTGCCTTCAAAGTAAAAGTGAATGATGAAATTCATGAGCTGATCAACAATCGAAAGAAGATCTATGGGAAGCTCAAACGGGTCAAGAATGAAGAGCTCAAAGCTCAGTATGAAACCGATCGTGATGACATCACTTCAAAAATTGCACATTTGAAAAAGCAACTCAGACTCTGTCATGATATAGAAAACAGAGTACCCGACATTGAAGAAAAGCTCAAGCAGATCAATGAGCTTGAAGAACAGAAAAATGAAAAACAGCAGGAATATGAAAGGAGCCTCAATATATGAACAGTGCGGATACTGCTGATCAGATGATGAAAATGACCTTGGAAGGCATTGAAGTGGCTGCTGAAATTGCCATGAAAGCCGGTGGTGCTACTGCACGATCTTTAGCAGCCACTTTATATGCTATCCTTACTGACAAGAAAAAGATCAAAGGAAAAGCCAGGCTGGATTCCATGCTGAAATCCGGCAAGGAGCTCAAGGTATTTGCCATCCATCATTCCGATCTGAAAAAGTTCTGTGAAGAAGCAAAGCATTACGGTGTTCTCTACTCTGTTTTAAAGGAAAAGAACAATACTGATGGAATCGTTGATATCATGGTACGTTCGGAGGATGCATCCAAAATATCAAGGATCGTAGATAAGTTTGATTTAGCTACCATCGATACCAAGGCCATCCGTGAATCAATCATGGCCCAGAAGAACCAGTTCAAGGATGTCAAGCCTTTATCTGACAAAGAACATGATGAACTCATTTCAAAGATGATGAACGAATCAAACCCCTCAAAAGCTCGAGCGAAAGGCGGCATTCCGTTCGAGCCATCTTCAAAAACATCGAAGACCGAAAAGCCGAAGAACAGGAGCGAAGAAAAAGGAACAAGCCTTACTTCTAAACGTCCTTCAGTAAGGCAGCAGCTGATGAACTTCAAAGATCAGCAGTCCAAAAGGAATTCTGCTCCTGTACTCAAAAAACGCAAAACGAAAGGTAGGTAAGCTTATGTTTGGCAAAAGAAAAGATGATGAACAAATGATTGGAATTATTGTCGATGATACGGAAAGGCGCATAATCGTTAGAGCCCTGGCCGACTTAAGGGACAAGCAGCGCATGGAACATAAGAACCATGACTTTCTTGATACCCTGATTGTCAAGGTTTGCGATGCACCAGTCACACCGACAAGAAGCGGTTATGAAAGATCGTAAGCAGGACGATTACATCTTTCTGGGACTGCTGATAATACCAGTCATCTGGTTCGCAATATTGATTGCACCCTATTCAAGCGGTGGTTTGATTTATTCCCTTCCCTATATCAGCGAGGCAATCAACCACCCTTTTTCTTTTTCCTGGTGCGACAATACGCCAAGAATGATTCTTATATTCACCCTGATTTATGCAATTGGTGTAATGGTCTATCTGTCAACAATGAAAAACTACCGAAGGACAGTTGAATATGGTTCTGCCAAATGGGCCAATGCCTTAAATGTAAACAGGAAATATGCTAGCAAGAACTATCTTGAAAACAAGCTTCTCAGCCAGAATGTCCGAATTGGACTCAATGGCAAGATCCACAGAAGGAATCTCAATACCATTGTCATTGGTGGTTCCGGTGCCGGAAAGACCCGCTTCTATTGCAAGCCTAACATCATGCAGTGCAATACCTCATTTGTTGTACTGGATCCAAAGGGAGAAATATTAAGAAGTGAAGGATACATGTTGGAAAAGGAAGGATATGTAATCAAGGTCATTGATCTGATTGATATGTCAAAGTCACATGGCTATAATCCATTCCACTACATCCAAAGCGATAAGGATATCCTGAAGCTGATAACCAATCTGATTCGCAATACGACTCCTAAAGGATCACAATCCATGGATCCATTCTGGGAAAAATCAGAGACAGCTCTACTGGAAGCGCTGATGCTTTACTTATACCATTACGCTCCAGAAGATGAGCAGAACTTCACAATGGTAATGGAAATGCTGACTTATGCCGAAGTAAAAGAGGATGATGAAGAATATGAGTCACCTCTTGATGAACTGTTCCATCACCTGGAAAGATCAGATCCGGATTCACTTGCCTTAAAGCAGTACCAGATCTACAAGCAGGCAGCTGGTGATATATGCTCTAAGTGACTTCTTAATCAT
>OLZW01000123.1_pt1 | contig 64284 bp, 89 predicted proteins | sample 1674281 | NCBI WGS metagenome assembly OLZW01 (sample SAMEA103958157, study PRJEB25191) | human gut metagenome | biome: human-associated habitat [ENVO:00009003]; feature: intestine environment [ENVO:2100002]; material: feces | place: Germany | collected 2013/2015
TTGTATCAGGAGGAGTGCAAGCTCCTTCTGATAAACTGCGGAGCAGTTATTCGGTGTAGAGCCGCGTAGCGAAGCGGATTGCGAATATCCGCTTGACTCGGATCAAGTAAGTCCCCTGTGGGGGGCGAAAAGCAATAGCAGTCGGTGGGGCTTGTAAGAATAGAAAATTCTGAAATTTGTACAAAAATAGTGAAAATAAATAAGACTTTTTTAAGCCGATACGGTATAATAAACCATAGCATAAAAATCCGGAGGGGAAATGAACGAGGATGGATGTGGTACACATGTTATATGAACAGGTGCGGAAATTTTTCTGAGGGGTATAAATGAATATATCTATATTTTATGTCCAGCGGAAAATGTGATATCCGGAAAGATGGTTCAATTCTGAGGTATTCAGATGAAAAGGGAGGAGATGGCTATGGAGAAAGTGTTTGAGGCGATCAACGGAGTGTTCAGCTTTATCGGTCCACTGTCTGATTTTCTGTGGGAGTTCCCCACGAATTTTGACTGGTACAGCAGTATTCCGATTCTGGGAAATATATCCTTTGCGATCATACTACTTCTTGGGTCCGGGATTTTTTTCAGTTTCAGGATCGGTTTTATGCAGGTGACTTACTTTAAAAAAGGAATCCGAACCATGACGGAGAAACGTGTTGTGGAAACAGGAATTTCGCCGCTTGCATCGTTTTTCCTGAGTTCAGCTATGCGTGTAGGACCGGGAAATATCCTGGGCGTAACAGGTGCTATTGCAGTGGGTGGACCGGGGGCCCTGTTCTGGATGTGGATATCTGCGTTTTTCGGGATGGCAGTTGCATACATGGAGGGTGTCCTTGCTCAGATTTTCAAGGAGAAGAAGGACGATGAGTTCGTAGGAGGTCTTCCTTTTTATGGGAGAAAGCTTCTTGGAAATAAGGTATGGATCGGTGTTTTTCTTTCGGTATTGTATATTCTGTATGCGCTTTGCTGTCTGCCGGCACAGGGATTTAACGTTGTTTCATCAGTAGGACGCATGGCAGAGATCGTAACCGGAAAAACCATCCCAAGCGGATCAGCCTTCTATTATATAGTAGGTACGCTGATCGTAATTCTCACAGCAGCTATCGCATTTGGTGGAATCAAAAAAGTATCCAGATGGACAGATATGATGGTGCCGGTGATGGCAGTGCTCTATATGGTAGTAGTGTTACTTCTTATCATATTGAATTTTACCCGTATTCCGTATTTCTTCGGAAGCGTGTTTGCAGGAGCCTTTAAGCCGGATGCATTTTTTGGAGGTGTTTTTGGAACAGTTCTTGCACAGGGCGTAAAACGAGGCCTGATGTCCAATGAGGCTGGTCAGGGAACGATCACCATGTCAGCGGCAGCAGCTGACGCAAAGCATCCATGTGAGCAGGGAGTCATCGCTTCTCTGGGAGTTTTTCTTGATACCATTGTGATCTGTACACTTACCGGATTTGTGGTAGTTATGGCACATTGCTGGACAGGAGCAGATGCGGAAGCCTGGCAGGCATTGGATAAACTTCCTAAATATACGGAATCTATTGCTGTTCTCACACCAGGAACAGCGATGAACGGAATTGTTACTTTCCTTGTAACCTTATGTTTCTGCCTGTTTGCATTTACCTGTCTGCTTGGAATGATCAGCTTTTCGGAAATCGCAGCCAACCGTATCCGCAAGGATAAGATCTGTATTAATTTTGTACGCTGTATCGGTCTTTTTGTTGCCGCATTTGGTATCCTCTGTAATATCGCAGGACTGGAGCTTGGAAATCTCTGGGCATTTTCTGATCTTGGAAATATTCTGATCGTATTTTTCAACGTACCGATCGTTTATGTCGGTGCGAAATATGTTTTCCGGGCGACCAGACATTATAAGAAGAATGACGGTACACCGTTTACATCGGAGGTAATTGGAAGAAATGACTGCGCTTACTGGGATGAGCAGGCAAAAAAAGCAGTGAAAAATTTTTCCGGAAAATAAAAATTCCGGCGGGAGATAAAATTAGCATTGTAAAAGTGCATGTACTCATTTATAATGAGTAACAGATTTTAAAGATGTTATAAATAACAGGAGGAAAGCCTTGAAAAGAGAATTAGTTATTGTCATTGATTTTGGCGGTCAGTACAATCAGCTGGTTGCAAGACGTGTCAGAGAATGCAATGTATATTGCGAAATTTATTCTTACAAGACAGATCTTGAGAAGATTAAAGCGATGAATCCTAAGGGAATCATCCTTACCGGCGGACCAAACAGCTGCTATGAGGCAGATTCACCGACTTACCAGAAGGAGTTATTTGAGCTTGGTATTCCGGTACTTGGACTTTGCTATGGAGCACAGCTTATGATGCATGTCCTTGGCGGAAAAGTTGAGAAGGCAGATGTCAGCGAATACGGTAAGACAGAGCTTCTCATCGATAAGAAAGATTCCAGGATCTTCAAAAATGTATCCGACAAAACAATCTGCTGGATGAGCCATACAGACTATATTTCCCAGACTGCACCGGGATTTGAGATCGCTGCACATACTGCAGACTGTCCGGTAGCAACTGCACAGAATGAAGAGAAGAAACTGTATGCGATCCAGTTCCATCCGGAAGTACTGCACACAGTAGAAGGAAAGACAATGCTGTCCAACTTCGTACTTGGTGTCTGCGAATGTGCCGGAGACTGGAAGATGGATGCCTTTGTTGAACATACGATTAAAGAGATCCGCGAGAAAGTCGGTGATGGAAAAGTTCTCCTTGCCCTGTCAGGTGGTGTAGATTCCTCCGTGGCAGCAGGACTTCTTTCCAGAGCGATCGGTAAGCAGCTTACTTGCGTATTTGTAGATCATGGCCTTCTTCGTAAGGATGAAGGTGATGAGGTTGAAGGTGTATTCGGACCGAATGGTCAGTTTGATCTGAACTTTATCCGCGTGAACGCACAGCAGAGATATTACGACAAGCTTGCCGGTGTTACAGAGCCTGAAGCGAAGCGTAAGATCATCGGTGAGGAATTTATCCGTATCTTCGAGGAAGAAGCCAAGAAGATCGGCGCTGTAGATTTCCTTGCACAGGGAACCATTTATCCGGACGTTGTAGAGAGCGGTCTCGGCGGAGAATCCGCAGTGATCAAATCCCACCACAACGTAGGAGGACTTCCGGATTTCGTTGATTTCAAAGAAATCATTGAGCCGCTTCGTGACCTGTTCAAAGATGAGGTCCGTAAAGCCGGCCTTGAGCTTGGAATTCCGGAAAGACTGGTATTCCGTCAGCCATTCCCGGGACCGGGACTTGGAATCCGTATCATCGGTGAAGTCACCGAGGAAAAAGTACGCATCGTACAGGATGCAGACTACATCTACCGTGAAGAAGTCGACAATGCAGCCGCCGACTACAAAAAAGAACACGGAGAAGATCCGTCCTGGATGCCGAACCAGTACTTTGCAGCCCTTACAAATATGCGAAGCGTAGGTGTAATGGGAGACTTCAGAACATACGATTATGCAGTGGCGCTTCGCGCCGTTAAGACCATTGACTTCATGACTGCGGAGTCTGCTGAGATTCCTTATGCAGTACTTAATAAGGTGATGAACCGTATTATTAATGAAGTTAAGGGCGTAAACCGCGTATTCTATGATCTTACAAGTAAGCCGCCTGGAACGATTGAGTTTGAATAATTGCAAAAAGCCTGGAAACCCTTGTAAATACTGGGATTCCGGGCTTTTATTTTGTCCAAGTGTACCAGAAGTGTACCACATTCCAAAATTATAGGCTTTTTTGTGCATTTTGCCATGCTGCCGGAGACAGATCAGCGGCGGCACTGTCCTGAAGCTGCTGGGCCACATTACCATGCACGTCCGGGTACAAATGGCCATATAGCTCCAGGGTGGTTTGTACCTTTTCGTGCCCCAGGCGCTCCGACACGGCCAGGATAGGAAAGCCCATGTGAATGAGCAGGCTGGCGTGAGAATGACGGAAATCATGCACACGAATTTTCTTGACGCCGGATTTTTTACAGCCGGCACGGAGCTGGGAGTTTACCCAGCTTTTTGTAAACGGAAATAGACGGTCGTCCGGATCGTATTCCAGAAGCCGGCCGGCATAGTCCTGAACAATAGCGCAAAGGAAATCCGGCAGGGTAATATCGCGCTTGCTTTTTGGCGTTTTTGGTTCGTATATGACTTCCTGGCCATTGGCCACTGCAAAGTTTTTTGTGATATGCAGCACCTTGTTTGAGAAGTCAAAATCCGACAGGCTGAGCGCCAACAATTCCCCTTCCCGGATTCCGGTATAAAACAGGATGTTAAAAACGCAGTATGGCGTGGGCTTGTTTACCGCCTGGATAAAGGTTTTAAATTCTTCCTCGGTCCAGAACAGCATAGTATCCGCTTTTGATTTCCCCATACTGCCAGCAACAGCCGCAGGGCTGCCAGCCAGGCCGTAGTATTTGACCGCATAGTTGAGGATAGCGGCAACCTGGTTGTTTATGGTTTTGAGGTACGTTTTTGAGTACGGTTTACCATTTGGCTGCCGGGCTTCCATGAGCGTATTTTGCCAGTTGCGGATCATGAGCGGAGTGATCTGGTTTATGGGCGTGCTGCCGAAATATGGCAGCAGCTTTTTTGTAATAAGGTGCTGCTTATTTTCCCAGGTTGTGGCACGCAGCCTGGTTTTACAATCCGCCATATACAATTCTACCAGGGACGCGAACGACATATCGCAGGAGGCAGCAGCTTTTGTAAGAAATTCGCGTTCCCACTCCTGGGCTTCCCGTTTGGTTATGAAGCCCGTTTTTTTCTTTTGCACCCTTTTACCGGTCCAGTCAGTGTACCTGAATTTGCTGTACCACTTGCCGGTTTTGGGATCTTTAGCCACTGACATTTTCGGACTCCTCCGGGATGCGGTTGGCTATAACCGTTTCAAATTCCCGTAAATATTTAATATAGGCACCATAATAAGTATAGCCGGAAGCTGAGGCCGGTACCGCGCCACTTTTAATGAGCTTTGCGACGGCCAGATCATGCGCCAGCTGATCCGGAGCAACCGGAAAGGTGCCCGTGAGCATTTCTAAATTTTCCATACAAACCTCCATGATTAAAAACTAAAGCACAGTGCAAGCACGGTGCAAGCATAAGAAAAGCCCGGCTGATTCCTGATTCCTGAATCCTGATACCTGATTCTAAAACATATACGGTCGTTGCCGAGCAACAGACCGGTGGCCGTAAGCAATTCCGTTTTTTTGATTTGTACCCCGTTATTTTGAAGATGATTTAAGCCCGCCGTAAAAAGATGGGCTACCGCAGCTATTTTTTGTAGTTTGCCAAGAAGTACCAGATTTTTCTGAGCACCAGTCCCATAAAGTGGTAGAACTTTGAGAATCCAGGTATTGAACAGAAACTTTTTCGTATGGCATAGCTAAAGGATCGTTATTGCATAGCTGATTAAAAACGTCCAATGCTGAGTTTAATTCCTGAACAGCAGAAGCTCCACATTTTTGTGTATCTTGCGTAGGAACTTGCACAGATATTGCGCTGTCGTTCACGGTGTAACCAGTGCCATACGGAAAACAACCTATAGTCCACAAGTAACCGGCACGGTATTCGGTAGGCAGTGTGTAGCCGGGTGTACCATATTCCTGAGCCATTTCGTACAGCTTTTTTTCTTGCACTATTGATAAATCACGAGCACCAAGGATATCCGTATAAAACTGTTCGAATAATTTAGAAAGCTCCTGATCCTGAATAACATTTATATGGGTGGCGTTAAATGAGGTTAAGCCAGAAAATCCAGAAATGCCAATGTTTGCAAGATTGTCGCCAGACATAAAAGTAAATGACATGCTTGAATATGAATCCCATATGTCAGAAATTTGAACTACATGCAGCAAGTCCCAGAAAAAGCGACGAATATCGGCATTGCTTTCGCTGGAAGCTATATCCCGTGTGACATATAAGCAGCTATCAGATTCCTGCAAGGTAAGATCCTGATCCAGTGATGTGACAGAGTCATAAACAGAACCAGAGGAAACAGATACTAGATTTTGTTCTGTTGCAGATAGATCCTCTTGTGAACCAGCGGAGGAATGAGGAACTTCTGTTTGCTGTTGCGCTTCTGATGCTAAACTAGATTGCACGCCAGAGCAGCTAGAACATGAGAGAACAAGGACACCAGACAGAAAAAGTGCTGTTATTTTATGGGGGGGGGTAAACAAATGTTTGTTTTTCATAAAAACCTCCTATTTTTTATTTTTGTCTGCCGCTTCTGCTTTTTGCAGAATTTTGGCATAGTCCGCAATACGAGCCTGATTTTCCGGAGAGAGTTCCGCCCAGTTGGATATCATTTCCATATCCCCGCGACTGAGCAGATCAATTATTTTTGGAACTTCAAAGGAAGTGCCCTCGTAAGTGCGGTATTTTGTGCGACCTAAGATGTAGTCAGTAGAAACCCCAAAGATATCCGCCAGCTGAACAAGTAGATCGCCGGATAGCTGCAAGGAGCCGTTTTCATATTTGGAAATTGCTGAATCTTTTACTTTAAGGCGCTGACCTAATTCAGCCTGAGTCCAACCGCGCTCTTGTCGTAATACTTTGATGTTATTGATAGTAGACCCCTCCTTTCTGGTTGGATTATATCACTTTCCACCGTGGAAAGTAACCACATTAACATTTTTTTCTAAAATAGAAAATTATCTATTGACATTTTCCAAAACAGAAGATATATTATAACCATAAAGTTTCCAAAATGGAAGAAAGGAGTGAAGCAGATGTACGAAGATTTACGCAAGATACGAACCGAACGCGGTATCCGTTTAAAGGAATGTGCCGACGTTATAGGCGTTCAGGAGGCTTGCTACTGTAAAAAGGAACTCGGCGACCTTAAATTTTCCTTAGAGGAAGCAAAGGCGCTGGCGGATTTTTTTAAACTGCCGGTCGAAGTGCTTTTTTTTAAAGAAAAATCTTCCGAAATGGAAAGATAGGTTATTTTACAATTATATTTTGCCACATGGAGGAAAAAAATAAATGCAAAGCCGAGTAACAAAAGCGGCGGGCAACAGGTACTGCCAGGCACGACTGAAAGCGGCCAAGTACAACGAAAAGCTCTTGACAAGAGCCGGAGCTGTTGACTACTTGCCAGGGGTTACAGAGGACAGCCTGAAAAAGTACGAGCTAGACATAACAAAAACCCCAAACACGGTTGTGGCACTTATGGCTGACGCATACGCGGAGCCGGAATTGAGAGCCTGGTATTGTGCTAATGAGTGCCCGTTAGGAAAAGACAGAATCGCAGAGATCAGCGACATGCCGCCAGAAAGATGCGTGCTCCGAATGAGGAGACACATGGACGACATGCAAGACGCCCTCACAGAATTTGCAGAGATTGTTGAGGACGGGGTAATAACACCGGAGGAGCTTGAAATGGTACCGGAAATAAAAAGACGGTTTACAGAGGCCCGGCAAAAGGTTGACGAAATGCTGGCCGCCATAGAAAAGATTGAAGCCCGCAAAGGGTATCCGGATTGAGAAAAGAGGTGCAGGAGCATGGGAAAAACGGCAGCAGCTGCAAAAGAACCACCTAAGTTTTTGAGAGTGGCAGACGTAGCAGCCATGCTGGATATATCAGAAAGCCACGCATACAAGATTATGCGACAGCTAAACAAAGAGCTGGAAGCAAAAGGCAAGATTGTAACAGCCGGCCGAGTATCCAGGAGGTACCTGGAAGAAAGGATGTATTGATGGCAGATAACACATGGAAGTTTTTAGAACACCAGGAAAGCAACCCGGAAGCATTGAAGCAGGCAGTTGATACCCTGATCGGATACACAAAGAAAAAGGGATTTGCAGGAGCTGAAAACGCACAGCCGGACAGCCTGGAAATGGTCAAGTTTACCATTATTTGCGAGGCAGCCGCGCTGGTATTGAGCGACGACTGGCAGGCATTTATGGAGTATAGAAAAGCAGGAGGCAAGGAAGATGGAGAAAACAAACGTAATTAAGCTCAAATATTTAAGAGCCGGACAGCCATCCGGAAGAGAGTACACATTTTTTACACCGGAACCGGTAGAAGTTGGCGACCTGGTAGACATTGCAGTGGTAAGCCAGGACAACACCAGCCAGGGAGTGGTCACAGCCGTAAACGTACCGCTGGCAGAAATTGAGCCGTTTAAGGACAGAGCAAAGACGATCATCGGAAAGACTGCACAGAAAGCAGAACCGGAGAAGCCGGAACAGAAAACGCTGCTGGATGTATAAGGAGGGCAACATGGTAAGAAAGACAGTAATGCAGAGAGAAACAGAGGTTTATGTGATCGAGGAAAAACTGACACCGAGAAAGGAAGCCATCAAGCGCCGCGTAAAGCTGGAAAAATGTATTGCGGCAGGTATTAACCTGGGAGCAATGATCCTGACTGGGGGCACGCTAGTAAAGATCGGGCTTATGGTGTTTGCAGTGATCGACAGCAGAACCGGAGGCCTGGGCGGCGAGGTTTTAGTATTTCCGGCACTGGCAATGATGTTTTTATGGGGCCGTGAAATTGGCCTGGGAGAAGCAAGACAGGAGGCAGAAGCTATTGAGGACAATAGAGGAGAGTATTGAGCAGAAAGCGCAGGAACGCGCAGACAGAAAGCTGCAGTACATAATTGGCAGATACGGGGATGCGAACGGAGAACGCCGCAAACCATATTACAGAAAGCAGCTGATCCAGGAAGCAAAGGCAGCGTTGAGCTGGGAAGTTTTTAGCCTTGCTTTTATGGAATTGTGCAAAGAAAATGCCCCGGCGACACCGACCAAAGCGTCCGAGGCATAACAACGAGTAGTTAAAAAATAACCACTTGTGCGTATTATAGCACGGGAGAAGGGAAACGTAAATGAGCAAAATTATTAAGGTTAGCACAGAATTAGAAGTTACTGTACATGATTTTCCACAGGGAAACATGAGAGAACAAAATCGAGCATTGTATGAGCTGATCGGGAACGGATGCGACATGATCGAGCACGTTATGCCGGTAAGGCTGTACAACGAGCTGGGACACAGCAACCACGTAAAAAGAAGCAATAGCAAGTGCGTGAGCATGTTGATCGACGAGGAGGGACTGCTCAAGGACAATGAGGCAAACCTGATCGGCAGTTATTTGTACGGAGTTGACCAGCATGGTCAGTGGATTGTTGGGAATGTGCTCTTTGTTACGGATGTGTACGAGGGCGACGGGATCAGCTTCACAGGAATTGAGACGGAGACATTTGAAAAGCTGCATGAACAGCTGAAAAATATGGCGGTGGCCATGAAAGCGACCGCGCAGAGCATGAAAGGAGCCAAGGCATGAAGATATTGAAAATGAGACTGGAAAACTTCCAGGGAGTGAAAGAACTGGAAATTGACCCGCAGGGCGAAAGCAGCGCGATCTATGGCGACAACGGAACCGGCAAGAGCACCGTATACAATGCTTTTACCTGGCTGATGTACGGCAAGCCGAGCACCACAGAAAAGAATTACACACCAAAAACCACCGGGAGCCATAACCTGCACCATAGTGTGGAAATGACCGTGGAACTGGCAGACGGTTCAGAAATGGTACTGAAAAAAGATTACCACGAAGTTTACAAGACCATTAAAGGGAACCCGCAGCCGGTGTTATCCGGACACACAACAGATTACAGCATGGACGGGGTACCAGTAAGCGAAACCCAGTTTAAAAAGAATCTGCTGGAAATTTACCATGATGAAGAACTGGCAAAGATGCTGACATCTTACAACTACTTTTTGGAAAACATGAAAGTAGCAGACCGCCGCAAAATCCTGTTACAGGTGTGCGGGGATGCAGATTTTAATGAGGTTATTGAGAGCCAGGGTGATCTGTTGAGAGAACTTCCGGAAATGCTCCGCAAGCCTGGAAAGACAGAAAATTATTATACCGTGGACGAATACAGAGCCATTGCTGCAAAAGAAAAGAGTCTGACAGATAAAGAACTGGGCGACATCCCGCAGCGTATTGACGAGGCAGAGAAAGCAAAGCCGGATGTTACGGGACTGGATGCACAGATCATTGACAACACCATGGCAGAGATTAAAGAAAAGCGCCGGGAACTGGAAAGTCAGAGAGCTGCCAGAGAATCCGGAGCGACAACAACCATCCGACAGCAGATCGCGGAACTGGAAAGCCAGAGAGCTTCCGGAGAGGCAAAACATGTGAGAGCGGAATCTGAGGCAAACAAAGGAACCTATGAGCGGATCAGCAATCTTCGCTATATGGCAAGCACTATTGATACAGACATCATGCACGCCGAGCAGGACAAGCGTGAGCACGAAAACGAAATCCAGCGCCTGAACCGCAGAAGAGAGCAGCTCCTGGCAGAGTGGAATGAGGAAAATGAAAAGGAATGGACCGGCTCGGAGATTTGCCCGACATGCGGCCAGCAGCTTCCAGCAGAGCAAATTGAGGAAGCAAAGGAAAATTTCAACACAGCAAAGGCGCAGAACCTGGAAGCAATCAACAAGCGCGGCATGACAGAGTGCAGCAGCGGAATGATTAAGAAAGAGCAGGACGAAATCAAAGCCCTGGACGCTCGTCTGGTGGAGTTGAAAAAGAAGAAAGCGGAAACAGCACAGAACCTGGCAACAGCTGAAAAAGCGGTACTTGCAACAACGGACTATAAGGACACAGCAGAGTACAGACAGTTTACAGAGCAGATTGAGAGTCTGCAGGAAAAACTGAAAGATGCCAGAGCGGCAGCTGCTGAGGCAGACAATGTGCTGAGCGGACAGCTGAAAGAACTGGACGAGAGCCTGGAAGCTGAACAGAGCAAAAAGGCGCAGCTGGTAATGGTTAAGAAACAGGACGAGAGAATCGCCCAGCTGGAAAAGAAAGAGGAGGAACTGGCAGCGAAATATGAGCAGCTTCAGAAAGGCATTTACCTTTGCGAGCAGTTTGTAAAAGCGAAAACAAAGCTCCTGGACGAGAAGATCAACAGCCGCTTTAAAACCTTGCGTTTCCGGTTGTTTATCGAACAGCAGAACGGCGGCATTGCAGACGATTGTGAGGCCCTGGTACCTTGTAAAACCGGCCTGGTGCCATTTAAGAGTGCGAACAACGCAGCGCGTATCAATGCAGGCCTGGAACTGATTGACACGTTGGCCGAGTATTACGGCGTAGAGCTTCCGGTCTTTGTGGACAATGCAGAGTCTGTTACAAAGCTGACACCGACACAGACACAGGTTATCCGCCTGGTGGTATCCGAACCAGACAAGACACTGAGATTTGAGAGAGGAGACAAGTGAGAATGACAAGAGTACACCCGCAGTTTTTAATGAATGGTATGAAAAAGGCCATGGAAACCCAGGACTTTGACGAATTTAACAAGGAACTTGCCAAGGGCATGAATTACTGGGTAAACACATTAAACACAGAAATCGGACCGTTGGATCCTAACGAGGTGCCGCTGATCATTACCGCACTGAGAGAGTTGGCAGACACCTATGAGAAAGTAGTACCTGGTTCCGGAAAAATTGCAGACACTTTCCACGGGAATGTAAAAGCCCGGGTGTTTGTAATGAAAGTGCCGAAAGGCAACTAATGGACGGCGAAATTTTTACAATCCGTGCCCGCAGGTGTAAGCGGTGCGGCAGACTCCTGACCAGCGCGGAAGCAGTAGAAAAAGGGTATGGTTGCCAGTGCGCTGCAAAGGCACAAGCTGAGGAAGATGAAAAGAAACCGATACCCGGACAAATGACCTTTGACGATTTATTTAAGAATATGGAGGAGTAGAACATGGCAAACGAAATGACAGTACAGAAAACGGAGAGCCTGAGCAACAGCGAGGCATTTACAAACAAGGTTTTAAAGGAGTTCGGCAGCAATGTGGCCGGAAGCATCCAGGTAACTGATTACCAGAGACAGCTGATCCAGGGATATTTTATCGCAACTGACAGAGCATTAAAGATGGCTGAGGAGAAGCGCGTAAGCAAGAACGAAAATAACAAGGATCACAAGTGGGACAATCCGGATCCGATCAACTGGAACACGGTAGACCTGAACGCCCTGGCACTGGATGTTGTGCACTATGCTCGCATGGGACTGGATATGATGCAGGACAACCACCTGAGCGCTATCCCGTTTAAGGATAACAATCGCGCAGCCAGAACCGGCACAAAAATGTACGTGGTCAACCTGATGCCTGGATATAACGGAATCCAGTATATTGCTGAAAAGTACGCGCTGGAAAAGCCGGTATCCGTTACCGTAGAGCTGGTTTACAGCACAGACACCTTTAAGCCACTGAAAAAGAACAGAGAAAACCGCGTTGAAAGCTATGATTTTGAGATTAACAACGCATTTGACCGCGGTGAGATCGTTGGAGGATTTGGCTATATTGAGTATACGGAGCCGACCAAGAACAAGCTGATCATCATGACCATGAAAGATATTTTAAAACGTAAGCCGGACAAGGCTTCCGGAGAATTTTGGGGAGGTAAGAAAACAGCCTGGGAGAAAGGCCAGAAAGTGGAAGTTGAAACAGAGGGCTGGTTTGAAGAAATGTGTCTCAAGACCGTAAAGCGTGAGGTTTACAGTGCCAAGAACATGCCAAGGGACCCGAAAAAGATTGACGACGCCTATGAGTACATGCGTATGCAGGAGATCAGACTGGCGCAGATGGAAACCCAGGAAGTGATCGACGCGGAAGCCAACCAGGTTGTTATTGATACGGAAGCCCAGGAGACACCGCAGAAGCCCGCACAGCCGGCCTTTTTGACCGACGACGGAGGACAACAGGCTCTTGACCTGGGAAGCCCTACAAAGCAGCAGGCACAGCCACAGCCTGCACGTAACACTACAGCGGCGCGCACCACAGCAGCAACCCGCACAGCAGGACCGACGTTTTAATGCTGATTAACCCTATAGCATCCGGCAGCAGTGGCAATGCCTATTACATAAGTGACGGACAAAGCAGTTTGTTGTTGGATGCAGGGATCCCGCTGGCACAGATACAAGCCGGATGTGGTTATAAGGTGTCACAGTTAAGTGGCTGTCTTGTGACACATGGCCACGGGGATCATGTAAAAGCTGCAAAGGCACTGGCTCGCATGGGCGTGAATATTTACACCAGCCAGGGAACCGCAGACATGGCAAGCCTAACCGGGCACCGAATTTGCACGGTGCGAGCACTGGAAAGCTTCCGTGCAGGCACATTTGAGGTACTTCCCTTTGATGTTGAGCACGATGTACCGGAGCCGCTGGGTTTCCTGATCCGCAGCACAGTGACCGGGGAAAAGGTGCTGTATTTTACTGACACGGTTTACATCAAATATACCTTTATAGGCTTGACTCACATAATGATGGAAGCCAATTACGACCCTGAGACAATGGAGCAGAACGTAAAAGAGGGCCGCATACATGCTGCCAGAGCCAAAAGAACCATAGGCTCGCACATGAGCATTGAAACAGTTATAAAAACGCTGGAATCGTTTGATTTAAGCAGGTTGCAGCAGGTTTACCTGTTGCACCTGAGCAATGACAACAGCCAGGCCGCAGACTTCAAACGGCGCGTGCAGGCCCTGACAGGCAAAGAAGTGTACTTGTGCTAAAGGAGGTCTGAACAATGGCAAGAGCAAGGAACATTAAGCCTGGATTTTTTGACAATGAAATCCTGGGAGAACTGCCAGCATTGACCCGCCTATTATTTATAGGCTTGTGGTGCCTGGCAGACCGTGAGGGACGTTTACAGGACCGCCCCAAACGAATAAAAAAGGAGCTGCTGGGCTATGATGATGTGACTGCAGACGATGTTGACACCATGCTGCAGCAGCTGAATGACAACGGATTTATACAGCGATACGAGATCGCAGGAGAGCAATACATACAGGTAACAAACTTCTTGAAACACCAGAATCCACACTGCAAAGAGCAGGCGAGTGTAATACCTGCACCCGGCGAGGATATGGGCCTAGGCGTTGTGGCAGGAATCCACGTAAAAGGGCGCACGGGAACAGCTGAAAACAGCCAAGACCTCCGGACTTATCAGACCGAAAAAGAGCAGGAAAGCGCAAAAACACAATACATGCACGGTACAAGCACAGTACAAACACAAGAACAGCACAAGAAAAGCCCTGCTGATTCTCTGATACCGGATTCTCTGATACCTGATACCAAAAAACATACGGTCGTTGCCGAGCAACAGACCGCCCCGGAACCGGAGGAACTTGACAACGAGGAAGGGGCAAAGCCAGGTAAAAGACAGCAGAGTCCTGACTGGAAAACAGCCAAGACACCGCTGGAAAAGAGCTTTTGCAGATTTTGGGACGCCTTTCCGGCAGTGCGGAAGAGAGCAAAACCGGCGTGCTGGAAGAAGTGGAAGCTGATCAAGCCAGACGAGGAAATGACTGAGCATATACTCCACGCCATTGAGGTAAGCAAGCAGAGCAGCGACTGGAAACGCGGATATGTGCCTATGCCGCTGACCTGGTTGAATCAAGGACGCTGGGAGGACGTAAGCGAGGAGGTAAACGTAAATGAGCACAGCAACAATGGCAGTAATGCCGCAGGAAGCCATACAGCAGGGTTCCACACAGCCGGAGACTACTAAGCCGGACAAGTACAGCATAAGCACCGCGGAAGCCCTGAGAGAGGGGTACAGCGTGCCGGAGCCGGTACCGGAAACAGTAAGCTGCAAGTATTGTGGCAGAAAGCTGGAATATTACGGCCTGGTTAGCCCGGTAGCGCCGCGGCATGTGATCGTGTGGAAGAGTCGCCCGGAGCGTTGTACATGCAGCAAGGCGCAGGACTTCTGGAAAGACTGGGACGCAAAGGAAGAGGCTCGCAAGGCAGCTGAGGCAGAACAGAAAGCCAGGGAGGAAGAAATGCAGCGGTTCCGCAGCATGATGGAGCGCAGCGGAATGAAAGCAAGATTCCAGAACAGACGTTTTGAGAATTTTGTCCAGGACACCCAGGGACGCCGCCAGGCATACAGCCAGGCAAAGAAATATGCCGACAACTTCCAGCGTATGCGCCCAGTAAAAAGTGACCGCAACCACGTAACACCGCCAGAGATCGAGCGCAACGGCCTGTTTATGGCGGGTGGGTACGGTACCGGAAAAACCCACCTGGCAGCGGCCATTGCAAACCAGCTGATCAGCGAGGGAACGGCTTGCATCTGCATGACCATGATCGACCTGTTGGACAGGATCCGGGAAACCTACAAGGCAGCTGGCAGCGACGTAGACGAAGCATACATCCTGAGCCAGTACGAGGAAGTACCACTCCTGATTATTGACGATATAGGCAGCGAACAGCCAACCGAGTGGGGCGTGAGCAAGATTTTTGCCATTATAAACGCCAGGTATGAGGGATATATGCCGACGATCATCACAACCAATTACAGCGGCCCGGAGCTGGTGCAGCGTATGACTCCGGAGAGCGGAGACAGCAGGAACGCAGAGAAAACCCTGGACCGCCTGAAAGAGACATGCGTCGGGATTGATATGACGTGGGAGAGTTGGAGGGCGCGCTGATGGAGAACACAGGATATATAAAAGACCTGGATTGTACAAAGGACACTCCTGTTATATACGGCCATGAAGATGCGCCGATATACGGGCAGGGCATACGGATAAAGCCGAGAGTGCCAGGCCGACAGGACTCCGAACACATGAAAAAAATATACCTGGAAGAACTTCTCCCCCTGGAAGAGTACGACATGATCGCGGTGTTACTGTCCGGAGGAAAAGACAGTATAGCCTGCTATTACAAACTCATTGAGTTGGGCGTGCCGAAAGAAAAAATTGAGCTATGGCACCACGACATAGACGGCGGGCACCCGTCCCGGAGAATGGACTGGCGCTGTACACAAAATTATGTAAAAGCATTTGCAGAAGCTGAGCAGGTACCGCTGAGGTTATCGTGGCGGGTAAATGGATTTTTTGGAGAGCTTTACAGGATCGGCGCAAGCGAACCGGTCGAGTGGATGGACCCGGACACTGGGGAGATATGCCGGTGCAAGTTATCCAGGAAATACATACAGTGCCGGGAACTGAAAGAGAGCGCCACCGAGGAAATGGAGGAGAAGCTCAAAGAATACGGTTACAGAATGAAGTTCCCAGCGAAAACGGGAGATTTAAGCCGCCGCTGGTGCAGTGCATATCTGAAAATTATGGTTGCAGATTCTGTTATGAGCAACCTGAGCCAGTTGGGAGAGCTTGAAGAAATAGGCGGGAAACGCCAGAAGTTCCCGGCCAAGGGCGGAACCCATCAAGGTCGCTGGTGCAGCGGAAACTTGAAAGCTGCCGTGCAGGATAGTGTTACAGCGAACCTGGACAAGACCAGCAAGAATGTGAAAATACTGGTTGTTTCCGGAGAACGCCGCGGAGAATCAGCAGGGCGTTCCAAGTACAATGAAATGGAAATACACAGAACCAATGCCACGACCAAAGCCCACAGGTTGGTACACCAGTGGCGCCCGGTTATTGATTACTCGGAAAAAGACGTGTGGGAAGTATTGAAACGCCACAAGGTAAACCCGCACCCGTGTTATAGAGCCGGTTGGAACCGGTGCAGTTGTGCAATGTGCATATTCTCAACGCCGCCATTGTTTGCAGGAATCCGGGAAATAATGCCGGAGGAATACGAGCTTTTAAAGAAAGATGAAGAAATCCTCGGCTTTACCCTGGACAATAAAAAGGACCTGGATAGCTTTGTGGGAGACGCGGAGTCTTGCGTATACCACGGAGACGCCAAGGCACTGCATAGCCTGGTAAGCGGAGAATTTGAAACAGCAGACATTTTTGTTGATGGCCCGTGGATGTATCCGGCCGGAGCATTCCATGGAGCAGAGGGAGGGCCTTGTTAATGAGCAAAGCAACACTATTACAAGGCGACTGCCTGGAGCTTATGAACCGGATTCCGGACAGCAGCATTGACATGGTGCTGAGTGACCTGCCATATGGCACAACACGCTGCCGGTGGGACACTCCGATCAACTTGCAGGAGTTGTGGGAACAGTACCGGCGAGTGGTAAAGGAAAACGGCGCCATTGCACTTTTTAGCGCACAACCTTTTACCACAGAGCTGATCGGCAGCAACAAAGCCATGTATCGCTATGAATGGATATGGAGAAAGACACAGCCCAGCGGATTTATGAACGCCAAGAAAATGCCACTGAGGGCACATGAAAACATAGAAATATTTTACCGGAAGCCGCCGACCTATAACCCGCAAATGACGCACGGGCACCAGAGAAAGACAGCGACGGCATACGGAACCAGGGAATCGGATGGCAGCAGCTGTTATGGCCGGGAGGAAAGAAACTATACATACGACTCCACAGACCGGTATCCGGTGGATGTGCTGCAATACAGTACCGGGGACAAGGCAAAGCGCCTACACCCGACGCAGAAGCCCGTGGACCTGCTGGAATACCTGGTCAAGACCTACACGAACCCAGGAGAGACAGTCCTGGACAACTGCATGGGAGCTGGGAGCACCGGCGTTGCCTGCCTGAATACCGGGCGGGAATTTGTAGGGATAGAGCTGGATCTGGAATATTACCAGATCGCAAAAGAAAGGATTGAGCAGCATGAGTAATTTTAGATTTGGAACAGTGATAGGGATTTTAAAGGAAAACGTGTAAGCAAATGCAAGGGAAAAAGTAAAAGACAAAATTTTTACTGACGCAATGGAAGCGGCGGCGGACACCCTGGGGATTTTGAAAGATCACAAAATCAATACGACAGTTCAGTTGTTGGAAATGTTTGAACATTACGAGACACTGAAAAAGATGGAAAGCCAGACACTGGATAATATAAACGATCCGCTGGAACCATTGAAGATCAGCAGCGCATTGAAAAGTGAACTGTTAAAGCTGCAATTTAGAAAGGCAGAGAAACCGGAAAACATTAGTCCGCTGGACTATACAGTTATTGCAGCATTGAAAGAAGCACTTGAAAAGAGGGTATAGGACAATGGATAAAATAACCGTTTACACCGACGGTTCCGCCCTGAGCAACGGTCGCCCTGGTTCCGGGTGCGGTTGGGCCTGCAAGCTGATGTATAAAGGCCAGGCTCGCATGAAGTCCGGCGGAGCGATAGGAGAAACTAACAACCGTATGGAAATGCAGGCGGTTTTGGAAGCTATGAAAAGCATAACTGATAAAACGATACCGGTTGAAGTATATTCAGACAGCAACTATGTGGTGGAAACCATGAACGGCCATTTTGCTATGAAAAAGAACCGGGACCTCTGGCGGAAACTTATGAGGGAACGGCAGAAATTTACCAGTATCCGGTTTATATGGGTAAAAGGACACGATAAGAACCAGCACAACAATGATGTGGATCGCCAAGCAGTGGCAGAATCTCGGAAAGCATTGGAGGCGCAGCAAGGCTGATGAAAGCAGAGGAATTTGTAAAGACATTTACCAAAGAGGAAATCCTGGACGCGCTTTTTTGTAAGAAATGTCTGACTGAAAGAGCGACAAGAAACTTATGCGTGGCACTGTTTGAAGAGAAAAGCGACAGGCTGCTCAAAAAAATGGAACAAAGCACATCCGGACAAAAGCCGAAAAGTTTACGAGAATTTATGCAGCAGCAGGAAAACTTTGAAAAATTAGACAGACAGCAGGAAAAGCTGAGCAAAAACTTTGATTCGCTTGAATGGTAGGAGGTGTGGCAGATGAACAAAATCGAGGCCGTGAGATACCTGAAAGAACAGGGGAAAGACGCAGATCTGGTTGACGGCGTTGTAATGCTGACCACCACAAAGACCGGTGCAGCAGTAGAAAAAGAGTTTAAGGCAATGAAAAAAGACTTGAACGCAGCCGGGTACAATGGCAGCGTCGGGATCCGGAGCAGAGGACAGGGGGCAGGAGAATGACAAGGGCAGAAACAACAAAGTTCCTCGGCCAGCTGCTGATCGGCCAGTATTTTTCTAAATTTGGAAATCACTGGGCCAGTGAGGTAAGCGTGGATTCGTGGAGCGCAAATGGGAAACGGGTTGATTTTATGCAGTTTTCGCCAGGGGATCAGATGTCCATATCCGGAATAGAAAAAGGCATATTTACCTGTTACGAGGTAAAGAGCTGCAAGGAAGATGTTTACAGCGGGAATGGGCTGAACTTCCTAGGGGAGAAAAACTATATTGTAACAACAATGGAGTGCTACAAAGATATTTTACCGGATTTAAGAGGCAGCAAGTTTCACAAGCATTTGCAAGAGTGCTTCCCGGAATCTTCCAACTATTTCGGCATAATGGTTGCTATACCGGAATGGCGAAAAGCAACAGAGGAGTTTGAGAATCCGACCCCGTTAGATGACAACACGCAGAACTGGAAACTAGCGGTTATTTTACCGTGCAGGCCAGGACCGCGGCGCAGATCAATGACAGAACTGTTGTTTTGCATGTTGCGCAGCGGACATTGAGGAGGAAGAACTATTGACAACAATAATTTTTATTTTAGAGCTGGTCGCCCTGGCTACCCTGATCATATGCGGGGCGTTGCTGCTCCTGGATGCGGGAAGCAAGAAAAAACAGCCAGAACATAAACCAGAGCCGCAGCAGCCGCAGCGGATAGCAAAGCACCCAGGCAGATGCAAGAGGCGACCAAAAGGGCAGACCGGCCGGAAACATCCAAAAGGAAAAAGGGAGGTCTGAGTTATGGAGTACACAAAGACAGTAACAGTAAAACGTACATACAACGTGGAATTTTTTCCGTACGCGCTTGACTGCACCGTGGGAGATTTTATCCAGCAGCGCGAACGCCTGGGGATTCCCACACAGGGGTTTAAAACCTGTTTCATTTGTGGCCGGCATTTGGCCATGAACAGAATACCGATTGTGATCAGCGTATCCGGAAAAGGAAACCGGTTCGCGTGTGATAAATGTTATAAAAAAAGCCAGAGGGAGAAAGAACATGAAAAAACAGAGTTGTAGAATGACACAGCAGGAGCGAGAAACGCACAGGGAAGCCACTAAGCTCCGTAAAATGACAGACCAGCAGCTGGTTGATTATGTGAATAGCCAGAAAGAACAGGCGGGGCCAGCTAAAGACCAGGAGGCCGTACATAAGGCAGAAATCGAAGAGTTGGAGGCGGAGGTCGCTAAGTACAAAGCAAAAGCCAACAAAGCGGAAGCAGAGGCCAGAAAAAATGCAGAAAATGCAGTAAAGGCCATTAAGGGCAAAAGCACCGGAGGAAAAGCAGCGGTTGAGCGATTCCTCCAGGAGCTGAAAAAAAAGACCGGATCCGGCAATGGAATCGGCAACGGTACAATTTTTAAATTAAAGAGAATCCTGGACACAATGCCGGACGATTTCGCAGAAAAGGAGGCGTGATCCATGGCATGGGATTCTGGTACATACAGGAGGGACGCCAGCAAGGCGAACCGCGGCAAACCATTTGAGGATTTTATCAATTTTGCAAACGAGAAATACCAGGCCAAAGGCATAGCAGTCATGCACAAGGTCCCCACGGAGTTTATACCGCTCCGCGGGGAGCATGGCCAAGTTGCAAACTGCAAGGTAGAACGCAAGAGCTGTGTGGATTATTTGGGCCGTTTCCGGGACATTCCAGTGGCGGTCGAGGCAAAGCACACCCAGGGAGCTAGAATTGATTTCTCGGCCGTCCAGGACCACCAGGCGGAGTATTTAGACGCATGGATGGAGGGAGAGGGCAGGCAACTTGCTTTTGTGGCCGTAAGTTTTGGCATGAATCGGTTTTTTATGGTGCCGTGGAGCTTCTGGAAAGCAGCTCGCGATTGTTGGGAGAGACACAAGAAAACAAAGCAAAAAGAAATTGCCATTGTGCAGCAGTATGGGTGGACCTGGGAAACACCGGGAACAGCCAGCGCAAAGGCAGAAGATTTGCTTCCAGACTGGGAAGTTGATACAGGCGGTTTTTATGGCCTCCAGTACCTGCAAATAATTGACAAAATAGCAGGAGGAGAAACGAAAAATGAGAACAGAGGACCAGGTAATAACACAATTTAACATGAGATTAATCCGGGCAGTGATGCCACAGGGGGCGCCTATGATAGTCGTGTACGAGGATCCGAAAGACTATCCAGGTCTTTTTGTGGCACGCCTGTTTGATGGCCGGAAAAGTACGCACCTGATAGCCCTGGCGGACACATTAGAGGACATAAGAGAGGCAAAGCCGGAGCGGATGCGGATCGTAAATCGGATAGAACAGGACAGCCTGCAAATTGTGGAAGCCTGGCTCTAACAGAAAGGAGCAGCGAGCATGAGAAAAAAGGCAGCGGGAATATTAAAAGCAGTCTGGACGATTGTGATCAGCGTTGCACTGATCAGCGCAGGCCTGATGTGCCTGAGCCTGCAAAAGCAGGTAGAGGAGCTGAGCAGATTACCAAAAAACGTGCTGGTCTATGATCGGAGCCGCAAAGAAATTGTTGAGTATTACGGCACTCCGGAGAGAATTGGCAACAGCCTGGTATTGCACGACGCAAACATCCTGAATATTGAGGATGTAAGCCACCTGGTAGAGTAGGAGGCGGCTATGGGAAGAAAAGAACGCAGAGCCAAGGAGCGGCAAGAGAGAAAAGAAAGTATCCGCATGACGCCGGATCGTATTTATGAACTGAAACAGAAAACGGCCAACGAAGCCGTCCGGAGAGTGCAGGAGATTGAGAAAGGCAAGGAAAAGCAGCGAGCGGAGACTGCTCTGGACATGCTTCTCCTGTTCGGCATGACATACCTGCATGAGCAGAAAGGCTGGGGAAAGCAGCGACTGGAAAATTATTATGATGGCTGCATGGACCTGTTGAAAGAATTTGAGGACGGCAAGCACACAATTAAGAGCCTCCGGGACAAGCTGGTGGAAGAAACAAAGATAAACCTGGCGGAGGTAAAAGAGTAATGCAGATAATTATCAATATTTTGGCCGGAATCGGAGCGTTGACCGTGTTGAGCATTGCGTGGGTAATTGTGAACATTACCATGGACGCGCACCGGGAGAAAAAGAAAGAGAAGGAAGAAACCGAGGAAAAGCAGCTAATTTGTGCGCTGACAGATGAAAATTGTATTTTTGTAGCGGAAAGGGGAACCTGCACAGGTTGTCCGATAGCAGAGGAGGCGGAGAAACGTGGGTACAGATAGAGTAAATAAAAACGGGGAAGGTTATCCGGATCCAACATTCGGAGGGGCCTGGGGAAATATACGCCGGGAGGAAAAACAGAAAGAAGCGGAACGCCTGGCAATGATAAGCAATCTCATCCCGGTAATGAAACAGACAGCTGAGCTTGCTGGTTTTGAGGTTGTGGGCCGGATCACATTGAGAGACAAAGGAACCGGCAAAGAATACAAGTAGGGTGCTATTCTAAAATCCAAAATATATCACACAATAAGACGCAGGCAGCGCAAGCTGCCTGGGAAAGGAGCAGCAGTTGAGTATGGGAGAAATTATTGATCATATAGCGCAGGACACGCAGAGCAAGGAAAACGAGAACACTCGCAAGAGGTACAAAGGCGTGTGCCCGGTGTGCGGGAAAGAAAACTGGATCTGCAAGAGCATTGCAATGGAGATGGGAATCAATACCGGCCACGGTGCCTGCCTGGGCTGCAAGACATTTTTACATATAACTTTCAATCCGGAGCGGCAGGAAATGGACCTGGAAAGATTTGAGGACTATGAGAAAAGTCAGAAAGCCCGCGACGACGTGGACAAGATAGCCGGAAACCTGGGATATGGAGGGCAAGACAATGGATGAAAAAGAGATAATAATCTTTAAGAAACCAAGCAAGTGGACAGCCTGGCGCCTGCAGAGAAGAATCTTAAAAAAACATGCGTACATTTTTGGGGTAAAGCCACGACTGTTTGAAAGCAATGAATCACTGAGGCAGCGGATCCTGGAAAAGATAAAATGCAAGTGAGGAGGACAAGACAATGAAAATTTATAGAAATCCATTTGTAAGTTACCCGTGTTATTTCGTGAAAACAGGAGCTGGATGGTCCGGAAGAGCAGAGGCCTCGAAGAGCAAAGGCTATTGCGTGGAGCAGCATGATGGAAAATGGACATGCAGAAACGGTTGTTATTACGACGATACCATCAGAAATGAGCTGATACTGGTAGCAGAAAACAGGGAATCCATACACAAGGTCATTGAGAAAGCGGTAATTGACGCGGTGCTGGGGCTTGTGAGAGAAAAAGAAAAGCAAAAGGAGGAAAGCGGACATGATGAACAAAAGCCTGATTGAATGGTGTGATTTCACATGGAATCCCGTGACTGGATGCCAGCATGGTTGCCCGTACTGTTATGCAACAAAGCAGGCGAACAGATTTTCCGGGAATGTGATGATCAACAAGACCTCCGAACAGCTGAGAAAAGAAGAGGACGACAGAGGAACCCGCTGGGTACTGGAAAAGCCTTTTAAAAACGAGATCGGGAAAGTGACACCGTTCCCGGTAAAGTTCGAACCTATGTTACGTGAGTATTGCCTACCTATGCCGGCACAGAAAAAGAAACCGGCGGTTATATTTGTGGTAAGCATGGGCGATCTGTTCGGGGAGTGGGTACCGGATGAATGGATCCGGAGAGTTTTCGGGGCGGCGCAAGCCGCACCATGGCACACGTATTTGTTTCTGACAAAGAACCCACAGAGATACATACAGCTGGCAGAAGCAGGGAAGCTGCCGCAGCAGAAAAATTTCTGGTATGGCACGACGGTAACAAGACCAGATCAGCAGTATGCCTGGTTCGAGCCTGGCACGTATAACTGGTTTTTAAGCATTGAACCGATACAGGAGGACTTTACTTTTGACGCATCGTGGGTTATACGGAGTGAAACAAAAGGAACCTATGCGCCACCCTGGATCATCGTCGGAGCTGAGACTGGCCAGCAGAAAAATAAAACGATACCACAGGCAGAATGGGTGCAGCATATCCTTGAATTTTCCCAGGCACACGGTAGCAAGGTATTTTTGAAAAATAACCTGGCCCCTTACTTTACCGGGGAACTGGTGCAGGATTTCCCATTTAGTTATCCCCCTAAGAATTTGGGATAGTGTGGATAAGTCAATAAATATTATGGGCGAGCGTGGAAACACGCCGCCCGGACAGGCAGGAGAGCATGAGAATTATGGGAAAAATGGATTGCGCTATGGAAGCCATGTATATGACGGATTTCTTTGAGGCGCTGGGATTTAAACGGGTGCGGGTTATGGTTGATAACAATCGTGGTACCGTTGAGGTTACGCTGCTGAAAGGAAGAATCTGGCCGCTGACATGGAGAGAAAAGGCGTATTTTAAGAAATTGAAATGCTGGGGCGCGTGCTATACCGTCCGGAGAATGGTACGCGGCATAAAGATATGGGACAACAGAAACTGGGACATAGATTGATCCCGACATAAATGTCGGGAACATATCGGAGAGGAGGCCGACATGGAAATTATAGCAGCATTTGTGGCCGGCGCATTGCTGGGAGCCGGGAGCCTGATCACATGGGCGTTGTGCGCAGCAAATACCATGCATGAGGAAAAACTGAAAAAGGTCAAGACAAATGAGGATATGTTGAAACTGGCGGACAGTGAGCAGCTGAGGAAAGCACTGAAACGGATGTGCTGGAAAACGACAATGTATTTAAGCCCTTTATTGAGGGAGGCACAGGAAAAACGTATTGATGAATGGTTAGGAGAGGAGGCTGGTCCAGAATGGAGAGAGTAATGGAGCAGAGCACGGAAGAGAAAGAAGAGGTAAAAGGAACCAGCAGAGAACCTGGCGCACTGGCAGGGGTGTACGAGGTGCTGAGCCAGCGGGCTATTGATGAAGCTATCCGCATAGGCGTAGAAGCAGGCACGGCAGCGGCGGAGAGACGTCTGGAAGAGGGCAAAAAGGAGCAGACAAAGGGAAGATATAGCCGGAGACTGCACAACACACGCCTGTTGCTGGCAAATTACCGGAATCTGAAAGAGCATGTGAGCGGTGCAGTATTTAATGGCCGCAAGGCAAAAGAGAGCGCCCTGGACATTCTGGACGGCCTGGACAGCTTCGAGTACGAGGACAATTATTATATTGGCAGCATTAAGCAGAGTCAGCAGCGCACATTGATCATACTGACACACATTGACGAAATGCTGAACTTGTACCGGATATCATGCGAGCAGAGCGGCAAGGCAGAGGAAATGCGCCGGTACCGGATTTTGCACGCTGCATATATTGCACCGGAAAAGAAGAGTGCAGAAGAAATTGCACGCGAAAATTGTGTAGAAAAGCGCACTTATTACAGCGACCTGGGAAAGGCTGTAAAGCCGCTGTCTGCCCTGATTTTCGGTATTGATGGCATAAGACTTGCATAGTGCCTGCACGGTGCAAAAAGTAGACATTTTCAATGCACTACATAGATGTTAAAATGATAGAGTGGAGGAATTGGAGAAATGGCAAGAAAGAAGAAAAAAGACGAGGTTGAGAACTATTTCAACAACGTGGCCAACTACCAGACCGAAGCGGAAGCAAGGGCCGTTACGCCGGAGGGTGTAAAGGTCTTTTGTGCTTTTGACGAGCTGGTACCTATTGGCAAAGTGGTTCCGAACCCTGGAAACCCAAACACCCATCCACCTAAGCAGGTCGCACTGCTGGCTGCCATTATCAAGGGGCAGGGATGGAGGAAACCTATTACAGTGAGCAAACGCAGCGGCTTTGTTGTGACCGGTCACGGACGCCTGGAAGCTGCACAGTCCATGCAGGCCAGTGTTGTGCCTGTTGAATACCAGGAATACGCCTCGGAGGCAGAGGAGTATGCTGATCTGATGGCAGACAACCGCCTGGCGGAGCTGAGTGAAATGAACACCTCGGCACTGGCAGACATGCTGCAGCAGATGGACACCGGGGAGATACCGCTGGAAATGAGTGGCTACACAGAGGAGGATCTGGAAGATCTACTCAACGCCCTGGGAGGCGTGGACGATACGGAGAACAACGGAGAGGACACCGTACCGCCACCGAAAAACATTCCTATGACCCACGCCGGAGACATTTGGCACCTGGGGCAGCACCGCCTGATTTGTGGAGACAGCACAAAGCCAGAAACCCTGCAGAAGCTGCTGGGGGATGAACTGGCGCAGTGCGTGAACACTGATCCACCGTATGGCATAAGCCTGGATGGCGGAGGAGGAAACGGGAAGAGGCAGAAGCAGCAGATTGAAAACAACGGCATGATCGCCAACGACGAACTGACCGACGACGACCTCCTCGGTAAATTACTGATTCCGGCTTTTAAGAACGCCGTGAAGTACAGCAAGCCAGATGCTGCATTTTATATTTACCATGCAACAGATACCCGCAGAGACTTTGAGGACGCCATGACAGCCGCAGGCCTGCTGGAAAAGCAATACTTGATATGGTTGAAGAACAATCACAACCTGAGCGGTACCGATTACCTGAGAGACTTCGAGCCTATGTTTTATGCAGAGAAAGCAGGACATACGGCCAAGTGGTGCGGGGATCGTAGCAACAACACCTGCTGGAAGATAACCCTCCGGGATGATGCAGGCATGGCAACCACCCTGAGCGGTGGCATTGTTGTGACTGACGGAGCAGGAGGCAAGGCTTTTATTTCTGACAAGGTACCAAAGGGAAAGAAAATCCGGTACCTGAGACTGCAGGAAGATAAAAGCGTTTTCTTATACCCGGAAGATAAGCAGGGAGCCGTTTGGGAAGTGGCAAGAGATACGGCGACGTTCCACCCGACACAGAAGCCCGTGGAGCTGGCCACAAGGGCGATACTGAACAGCTCGGATCCGGGAGACATTATCCTGGACCTGTTTGGCGGTTCTGGCTTCACATTGATCGGCGCGGAAATGACCGAGAGACAGGCCAGGCTGGTAGAGTTAAGCCCAACCTATTGTGATGGAATTATTCGGCGGTATGTAAGCTATACCGGCAATGCTGGTGTGACATGCACCAGGGACGGCAAAGAATACGCATACGTGCAGCTGAATGATGAAAATATAAAGGCAAATATGCCGGATCCGGAAGAAATGCCGGAAGCTGCTGAGGACATCAATGTCCCTGGCAAAGAGTAACACCTGAGAGGGCGGCCGCTATGGCCGTTCTTTTTATGTTTCGGAGAAAGGAGGGAGCAGCGCATGGCGGCAAAGAGAGACGCGCCTGAACTATGGGAGCAGCAGGAGGGCGAGAAATCGCAGCATTACCAAAAGTTTTGCCAGTACAGAGACATGCCATACGGAACCCAGGGACGGGAACCGGAGAAAAGAAGCATCCGACGCCTGGCAGATGCTATGGGAATGAAAAGCAAAAGCAGCATTGAAAAGCTGAGTACGCAGTGGAACTGGGTAGAACGCGCAGCGGCCTATGATGTTTACATGACCGAGCTGGAACGCTTCAAGAATGAGCAGGAAATCAAGAAAATGCACGATCTACATGCAAAACTGGGCGTGCAGCTTTTGAATAAAGCCACCCGTGGCCTGATAGCCCTCCCGGATAATGAATTGTCTGCACAGGACATTGCCCGACTGGCAGACGTCGGCGTGAAGATAGAAAGAATGAGCCGCGGCGACAGTGCGGAGAGCATAGCCGTGAGCGCAAAGGCAACCGTTGAGCATAGCGGCGGCCTGGAACTGAGCGGCAGCATTCCGGACATGTCCGACCTATCAGACGAGGAGCTGGAAAACCTTGAGCAAATACTGGGAAAGCTACATAAATAGCAGCCAGTTTGACCCAGGAGCCCTGCTAAAAGGGATTCGCAGGGAACGGGCAGAGCGGTCCCTATCGGAGTTTATACAGCAGTCCTGGCCGATTATTGAGCCTGGTACCACGTATATACCGAACTGGCACATTGATCTGATATGTGAGTACCTGCACGCTGTTAGGGACGGGGAAATAAAGCGGCTTGTGATAAATATCCCGCCCCGACACATGAAAAGCATAAATGTAACGGTGTGCTTCCCCTGCTGGGCCTGGACCCAGGCACCTGAGAAAAGATTTATTAAGGTTTCGTACAGTGATTCCCTGAGCCGTAAGCACAACGTACTGAGCCGTGATATTATACAGTCTCCCTGGTACACTGAGAACTGGGGAGACATTGTAAAATTGAAAGACGACGTAAACCGGCAGAACGAATTTAAGAATACCCACCAAGGTATGATGTTTTCGACCTCTGTCGGTGGTGCACTGACTGGCGAGGGCGGCGACATAATTATAGTTGACGACCCGCAGAACCCAGCGCAGGCCAACAGTGAGACTGAGCGGCAAAACACTATAGATTTTTTTAAGAATACACTGCAGACACGACTGAACGACCCAAAGAACGGCGCGATCATTATCGTTATGCAGCGATTACATGAAATGGACCTGACCGGTTATGTGCTGGCAGAAAACCTGGGCTATGAACATTTGTGTTTACCAGCTGAGGCAGAGAAAAAGACAATAATAACATTCCCGAAAAGCGGCAAGCAGCTCATAAGGGAAGAGGGGGACATCCTGAACCCCCAGCGATACGACAAGGAATCCCTGGCAGGACTGAAAAAGAGTATGGGCTCTTTACAGTATTCCGGACAGATGCAGCAGCGGCCGGCACCGGCAGACGGTAACGTCTTCAAAAAGGCCTGGTTGCAGCACTATTACACAACAGCCCCGCACTGTAACATGATCATACAGAGCTGGGACCTTGCATTTAAAAACAGCGACGGCAGCGCCAAGGTTGCCGGTTATGTGGTCGGCAGAAGCGGCCCAAACATATATGTTTTTGACCTGGTAAATGACAAAATGAGCTTTACCCAGTCGGTAAAAGCTATCCGGGACATGACAGCGAAATGGCCAAAGGCCAGGGCAAAGGTCGTGGAGGATAAGGCAAACGGACCGGCGGTCATGGACGTACTGGACAAGGAAATCCCTGGAATGGTGCCATACAACCCGCGCGGCAGTAAGGAAGAGAGAGCAATATCGGTTACGCCGTACTTCGAGGCTGGGAACGTATTTTTCCCGGATCCGAACACGACGTCATGGGTCGCAGACCTGCAAAAAGATTTATTGATGTTCCCGAAAGGGGTATACAAAGACACGGTTGACGCCCTTGTGCAGGCCGTGTTGTATTTGATGGACAAGCCATCACAGACAGGACCGCCGGCTGAGGCAGTAGCGGGCGGCATGAGCAGTTATTGGAGAGGAAAGTGAGGTGCAAGGCTATGGGAATGGGAAACAGAAACGCTGCAAACGGAAGCATGATCGCTGGCATGGGCGGTTTTGGTTGTATGCTTTACAATGCAACCGGAGCGGCCACTAAGTACGAACCGGAGGCAGAGAACCGCCACATTGTTGCGGTGCAGGCGCTGACTGATACAACAATCAGAACCGTGGGAGCTGCCTGGGATGCGCCAGCAGCGGTTGACGGCCTGGTTTTGACAGCAGGCAACTGTTTGTACCTGAAAGCGGCCAGTGTGACGATTTCAAGCGGTACAGGTATTATGTACTATGGATATGGCCAGGTAGCAGAGGCAGGTGGGGAATAATGAGCCTGTCGTTGATGAACCGGATCAACCGGAACAATAAGACCGGCAAGGGAGACGGCAAGAATATGGACAGAAACGCTTCCGTGCAGGTTAAGGTACAACAGACAGCACAGAAGCTGCTGTATAAGATTTGTGGACGGAAAGGAGGGCTGTCATAGTGGCAACCACAGCAGGAGAAATCGGCCGCATAGGGCAAAAGCGCTATGGCGGCTTTTTTTACGAGGAATTTTTAAAAGAACTCCAGGGCCGTAAAGGCGTGGAGACATACAGAGAAATGGCGGACAATGACGACGTGATCGGCGCCATACTGTTTGCCATTGAAATGCTGATTCGGCAGACGAGCTGGACCATACAGCCAGGAGGACCGGAGAACGCAGACGAAGAAGCAGCAGAGTTTGTTGAGAGCTGCATGGACGACATGCAGGACACCTGGACAGATACCATTTCGGAAATCTTGTCCTTTTTAACATACGGATGGAGCTACCACGAAATCGTGTACAAGCGGCGTTGTGGCAAAAACCGGGACAGCCGCCTAAACAGCAAGTATGACGACGGGCTGATCGGATGGGCCAAGCTGCCTATTAGAGCACAAGAAACCCTTTATCAGTGGGAGTATGACGACAACGACAACCTGACCGGCATGACGCAGATGCCGCCGCCAAACTTCGGTCTGTACACGATACCGATAGAAAAAGCTCTGTTGTTCCGGACAAAGAGCCGGAAGAACAACCCGGAGGGGCGCAGCGTACTGAGGAACGCATACCGGTCCTGGTACTTCAAGCGCCGCATACAGGAGATTGAGGGAATCGGTATAGAGAGAGATCTGGCAGGATTCCCGGTGTTGACGGCACCGGAGGGCATGAACATATGGGACACGGATGATCCGGACATGGTAGCCATCCGCGCAGGCATGGAGGCCATTGTTAAAAATGTGCGCCGAGACAGTACCGAGGGGCTGGCACTTCCGAACGGCTGGCAGTTCCAGCTGTTGAGCACCGGAGGCCGCCGCCAGTTTGATACCAACGCGATCATTGAGAGATATGACACCCGCATGGCAATGACCGTGCTGGCAGATTTTATTTTCCTGGGGCACCAGAGCGTCGGCAGCTTTGCGCTAAGCAGCGATAAGACAGAGCTGTTTTCCATGGCAATAGGCGCGTACCTTGATATTATTTGTGAGGTTTTTAATAACCAGGCAATCCCTCGTCTGATCAACCTGAACGGTGACCACTTCAACGGCATTACAGATTACCCACGAATGGAGCACGGAGACATTGAGGACGAGGACATTGAGAAACTGGCCAACTACATAAAGGAAATGACCGGCGTCGGCATTTTAACGCCAGACAGCCAGTTAGAGGACTATGTGAGAGAAGCAGCGCACCTGCCTGAACGTCTGGAAGATGATACCCCGGCGGTACCGGCACCGGGAGGAGAAAAGCCAGGAAATATGCGGCAGAGGCAGCAGGCAAAGCCGCAACAGCAGCGTAGCAGCACGGTTGACCCCGGAGGAGGAGAGGAAGATCCTGACGGAGTGACCGAGGAAGATATGCAGGCCGTTGAGGAGGCAAGGAAAAGACTGGGGAGGGACCCATAATGCAATTTAAAAAGATACGGATCCGCAAAGCGGCTGGCAAGAAGAAAAGCCAGGGCGGACAAAATGCGCTGAACAAGCTGAACAGCTTCCTGAACGCGGCGTCCGCTGAACCGGCATATATTTTGCATAGCACATGGACCAACCAGCAAAATGCGATTACCTACAAGGAAATCCGCGAGGCTATAATGAACGGCCACATGAGCGAAAGCACTTTCCAACAGTGGCAGCAGGATTATAGCAAGATGGTAAGCGACAAGCTGTCCCCTGTATGGGTTAAAGCTATGGAAACGGCAAGCCTGGGCGTGCAGGAACAGCATGACAGTTTTTTCTTTGATCACACATGGCCAGGGGTAACGAAGTGGGTTCAAGAGCACGGCGCGGAGTTTGTGACGAACATAAGCGCTGAGCAAAAGAACGCAGTGAGCGCTCTGATCGCCAGAGCATACAGCAAGGGAGAGAGTGCGGAGGAGTTATCCAGGGCAATACGTCCGTGCATAGGCCTGACACAGCGCCAGGCTATTGCAAACGCGAACTATTACGACCATGTGAAAGATTCCTTGCTAAAGAATAATCCAGGCATGAAAGAGGCCACAGCGGCCAAGAAAGCCCAGGAAGCAGCGGCCAAGTATGCAGCGCAACAGCACCGGTACCGTGCTAACATGATAGCGGAGACAGAAATGGCGTTTGCATATCAGCATGGCGAGTATGAAGCGGTAAAGATGGCCCAGGCGCAGGGCCTTATGGGCGTTGTGGAAAAGGTATGGTCAACAGCTTATGACGACGGCGTTTGTGATATCTGCAACGGGCTAGAGGGGCAGACGATAGGCATAGACGACAATTTTAATTTTAAGCTGAATAAATTACTTTTTGGAGGGCAAAGGCTGACACCACCGGCACATCCGCAGTGCAGGTGTGCGGTTGAGTATAGGGAGATTTCCCCGCCGGTAATACAGCCGGCACAGAGCCAGACACCGGGGCCAAGTATACCGGATCCGGCAACACCGTCCGTCCCTGGCAGCTTGCAAATGCCGCAGGGAATGAAAGACAAAGGTCTGGCGCACCTGGGAGGTACCGGAGAAATGCACTTGTGCGAGGACGGCAGCGGCACGGAATGGCTTTTCAAACCGGCGCAGTCCAAAAGCGGCACACCGGAAGAGTTCCGGGCCTATGTGCAGGAAGCTGGTTACAAGGTACAGGGCATTGTGGATCCGGACACGGCCGTCAAGGTCGGCACCGGAAACATAGGCGGCCAGTTTGGCGCATACCAGCAGAAAATTGATGTGGACCCGAACGGGTTCGACTTTAAGGCGTGGCAGCAGTATGGCACCAAAGGCCTGACAGCTGACCAGGTACAGCAGATACAGCGGGAACATGTTACAGACTGGCTGCTGGGAAACTATGACAGCCACGGCGGCAATTTTGTAACAGATACCAACGGACGGCTGATCGGCGTAGACAAAGAACAGTCTTTCCGGTACATTACCGACAAAGCCAGCGAAAAAATGACATACGCATACCATCCAAACAGCAAGTATGGCGAAACAGAGCCGCTGTACAACACTGTTTTCCGGAAGTATGCCAACAATGAGCTGGATCTAAACCCGCAGGACACCCTGGCATATATAAAACGGGTCGAGGCAATACCTGACAAGGAATACAGAGAAATATTCCGGGGCTATGCCGAAAGCCTGAAAGGTAAGGGAAAGGACGCAGAGCAGCTGCTGGATGCCATTGTGGAGCGAAAGCAGAACCTCCGGGAAACATACCGGACATTTTACACGGACCTGTTGACCCAGCGAACCGGTAAAAAACAGGCAGCTTTTGTGTGGGCGGACGAAGCACAGAACACGGCCAAGACCATCCAGGCGGTCACGCATGACGCGGCAGCACTGAAAAAGATGGGAAAAGCAGATCTGCTGCAGATGGCCAAGGCACAAAACATTGCCTATTGCAACAACATGAACAAACAGCAGCTCATTGATAGCTTGTCCGACCCGGTAAAGGCCAAACAGTGCAGCAAGGATGTACGGGACAGACTGGCGGCCAACCAGGCGGCCAGAAATGCCAAGACGACACCGAAAGCACCGGCAGCAACCAATACAGGGCACTTGCCTCCAGGAACTAAAACGGCCGAGGATGTATTTACAGATTTTGACAAGATACACCCAGGACCGAAGCAGGGGCAGGCGGTATGGAGCGACGCGGACAAGGTTGAGGGCATGAACCTGAGCGCCCGCCGTATGATCATAGACGGAGACGTGCACTATGAGATTACCGGAAAGCTGAGGTCTAGCGCCTGGGATGATGTGCTGCAGAGGATGGACGGGGCAAACCCGACGGTCCCAGCGCAGCGTATCAACATGAGCTTTGAAACCACGGCCCCGACGGCAAGAGCATGGACCAGCAACACACTGGTTGAAACCCAAGCAAACATACACGGGGTTGTTACCTACCTGGATTCCTATGATCCAAAGTATGCGTCCTTTGAATTGTACAGCGGCCAAAGCCTGCATTCCTGGGACGGGTATTTTAGAATCCGTGTTCGAAGCAGCGGGGACGGCATAGCGGACGCCAAAAAAGCCACGGAGCTGCTGAAAAAGGTAGGCCTGGACGAAGTAGCCAGGACGCCAACGGCAGCAGCAGAGGAAACCCTGAAAAAGGCAAGGCTTGTGTGGTCGCAAGCCCCTGGCCGTGTGGACGAACTGAAAGACCTGGCAGGCAGCAGACTGGTAAGCAAACTGGACGAGATAATCGCCCAGGAAAATATCAATGTGGTGCAGCTGGCCAGTATGAAGCTCCAGAGCGAATACAACGGCTATATAACCTATGTGGTGCCTGGACTTGCAAAGGACCTGGAAAAGGCCGGTGCAAAGTATGTTTACCATAGCGTTTCCAGAGAGGGCGACGTTATAAAAATTTTGCAAAGCGGCGGAATTTCGTCCACCATGAGCAGAATCAAGCAGGGCATACAGCAGCCAGCTGGTGCCAGCATGTACTCTGATATGGGAACCGGCGGAGCTGATAACGCGTTTACCAGACTTGTGACCGGAAGCGCACAGAAAGCAAAGCGAAAGTTTTCCAACGCCAGTGTAGCGGGAGACTACCAGATAAAAATGAGTACCGCAGTCCTGGAACGTACAGACTATTACTCTTTTGGTGGGGATAAGTTTGGAAAAGTTGCAGATATAAGTAAATACGGGGCAAGCCCTGAACAGTTTGTCAAGAACATGGAAAGCAGTTTTGCTGGAAGTAATGAAATTATGTTCCGAAACGGAATAGACAGCCGATATTTTACAGAAATCATGTGCAATAGCAGATATGAAAGGCAGCACCTGTTGAGTGAACTTCGAGCACGGGGTATAATGGATATTAACGGCATTGATATTGAAAAATTTATAACCGTAGGGAGTGAACTGTAATGGATTATAGAAAAGCATACTGGTTTGAACAGCCGCACATGCCTGGCATGTTTAATGTGGCCGTACAGCCTATTGTGGATCCACGGGACGGGCGCCTGCATTTTGCGGTACCTGATTCCGGTATATGGGCCTTGACCGGAAAAGTGATCAAGGACACCGGGGACTATTTTGAGTTTGAATGTAATGACAGTGTAATGGGTGCCAGAGGCGGCACCTATAAATTTTCTGCACTGGATATTAAGACATTCCGGAAAGAAACCTGGAAGTGGATCGCGCAGGGCAAGGACATTGCTGAGTGCTGCCAGAATACAGCAGATCTGCATTTCTGGTACCGGAAGAACTGGCCAAACAGCCGCGTGGCAGAAATTGGAGCCTGGGAGATGGAAGAGAACAGGCGAAAAGGACACCGCACGGACACTTAAAATCAAAAACGTACATTTTTGAGCGTAAAGCGTGACAAAAACGCGGAAAACGTGCAGAAAATCAACAATAATGTGCAGAAATGCCATTTAACGCAGAGCGTCTGGAAGAACCCAGGCGCTTTTTTCATGCCTAAAAGGAGGAGAAAATGCAGACTTTCAGTGACATTATTAAGAGCCGGGCGCAGCCGGTTGAGAAAAAGGGGCGCTTTAAGGTTCAAAAAGTAGACGAGGACAAGCGGCTTGTATTTGGATGGGCCAATGTGTCCGTAGATGTGGGCGGCAATGAGGTTGTTGACCTGCAGGAGGACATGATCGACCCGGAAACCCTGGAAGCCGCAGCCTATAAATTCGCAGAGCTGTACCGAGACGGCGGGGAAATGCACGAAAGAACAGGAACCGCAGTCATGGTGGAAAGCGTTGTGCTGACTGAGGAAAAGCAGGCAGCAATGGGACTGGCCGCCGGCACCTTGCCGGTTGGTTGGTGGATTGGCTTCCGCGTCACTGATGATGACGTATGGGAGAAAGTAAAAAGTGGAGAATACAGCATGTTCTCCATTGGCGGAACCGCGATCCGGGAAGAAGTTGAGGACGACGACGGAGCCGCAGCAGAGTGATAAGCAGGAACACCGGGAAACTGGTGTTTTTTGTTTATAAAAATTTAGAGAGGAGGACACGGTCAAGTGGCAAAGACAAAGCTGAAAGACCTGGAAGTAACAGAGGTTAGCCTGGTGGATGCTGGCGCAAACCAGCACGCGCACGTTGCCCTGTATAAGAGAAACGGCGGGAAACCGGAAGAACAGCCGACGGGCCAGAATCCGGAACAGGAGGGCGGGGAGACACCGCCGGAAGATAACGGAAAAACCAAAACAAAGAAATTTATAGGAGGAGAAACTGACATGAAATTCAACGAGGCAAACATGACAGCAACAGACCGCATGGCGTTTGAAGAACTTAAAAAGCGCTATGGTGTTGAGGATGGAGCTGAGGGCGCAGGAGCAGGCGCAGGAGCAGCGCCGGAGGGCGTAGGCAAGGCAGCTGGCACCGGAGTAGTAGAAACCCCAGGAGCGGCCGCTGAGGGCGCACAGGGAGCAACAGGACAGCAGGCAGCTGGCGAAGATATTTACAAGGGCCTGCACCCGTTAGTGGCAGCTGAACTGATCGCACTGAGAAAGCAGGCAGACGCAGCGCAGGAGGAAAAACTTTACAACGTTGCGAAGAAGTACGAGATCATCGGCAAGAAACCGGAAGAACTGGTCCCGACATTAAAGGCACTGCAGGCAGCAGGCGGCACTGCATACGACGACATGATCGGCATACTTGACGGAGCAGTGGCAGCGGTAGAAAAATCTGGACTTTTCGGAGAAGTTGGCAAAAGAGGCGTAGGAGCCACAGGAGGCACTGACGCATGGAGCCAGATCGAAAAGAAAGCGGAAGAAATCCGCAAGAGCAACGCCGCCCTGAGCTATGCAGAATCCATTGACGCTGCATGTGTACAGAACCCTGACCTTGTACATGAGTATGAGGCAACAAGACGATAAGGAGGCAGAGAACATGAGCTATTACGGAACAACTATCAATGACAGCGCAGTAATTGTGGTAAAAGCAGGGGAAGAGATTCCGGCACCGGCTTTTTTAGCAGTTGGCGCTGATGGAAAAGTAGCAACTGCAGGCAAGAACGCAATCGGTATTGTAATGCCTGGATGCGACGACAAGGTAACAGTGGGCGACGACCTGGACGTGCAGATCAAGGACATTGGCGCATGGACAGCTGGCGCAGCCGTAGCATACGGCGACGAGCTGGCAGTCGGAGCAGGCGGCAAGGCAGTAAAGGCAACAGCAAAGTCCTTTATCGTTGGCATTGCACTGGAAGCAGCAACCAAAGCAGATCAGCGTATTGCTGTACAGATCGTAAAAGCAGGCTACAAGCCGGCAGAATAATAAACAGGAGGAATAAAAGACTATGAGCAGAAATGTAATGAGCACTAACGCAGGGATTGCGGCAGAAATTGCAAAAGGATGGAAGCCAAACCAGTACCTGACTAATATGTCCCAGGCATATTTCACACAGCCTGGCGACTGGGTGGCGCCGTCCATTTTCCCGATTTGCCCGGTAGCTACTAGCTCCGGATTTTACTACACATTCGACAAGGGAGATCTTGCAAGGGACAACGTAGCCCGCAAACCGGCATTCGGAAAAGTTAATCCGGCCATCATGGGAACAGGAGAAAACCAGTATGGCTGCAAGGTTGACCAGGTTATTGTCGGCATTGACCAGATCGCAGCACTGAACTACCAGCGCAGCCATGCGCCGGGTGTACAGGATCCACGCCGCGCCAAGGTTCGTTTTGCTAACGAGCAGATGAGCCTGCACCTTGATATCCTTTTCGCAAAGGGATTTTTCCACAGTGGAGTATGGGGAGACGAATGGCAGGGAACAGACAGCAACCCAACTGGTAAGAAATTCCTGAAATTCAATGATGCCAACTTCGATCCGGTACACTTCTTTGACGAGCGCCGCCGCGATATTAAGCGCAGAGGCCGCCGCCAGCCTAACCGTTTAGCCCTGGGATATGACGCATACCTGGCACTGAAAGAGCATCCTGACATTGTTGAGCGTGTGAAGTACACCGGATCCACTGCAAACCCGGCTATCGTAACACAGCAGGTTCTGGCCCAGTTACTGGGATTTGAGCAGGTTAAGGTACTGGAATCCACATACAATGGGGCGAAACCAGGAGAAGAGGCTGACATGCAGTTTATTTGCGACAGCAACGCAGCCCTGATGTGCTATGCAACTAACACCCCGCAGATAGACGAGCCATCCGCTGGCTATATCTTCACATGGGATATGCTGGGAAATGGTTCCTATACTGCTATGGATCAGTACGAGGGAGAGAACGGAACACACAGCGAGTTCATTGAGGGACTTATGAGCACCGACATGAGAAAGACGGCCGACGATCTGGCAACATACTTTACTGATTGTGTGTAATGCCTGAAAGGAGGATGTTATGAGCTATGTATGCGTAAAGCCGATCACACTACTCGGCAACAATTACAAGCCGGGAGAACTGATCCGGGACGGACACATCCTCCCTACCAGAGAGCGTGCATTGTTACGCACTGGCTGCATTGCTGAGGTAACGGGAGCCACAGAGTTTCCCGTTGCTGAGCTTGTGCAGGTGGAAACAGGGGAGGAAGTTACTTTTTCCGTTCCGGTAATACAGGAGATCGACGGAGACACAGCCCAGGTTATGAGCGTGCCGCTGACTGAGGGAGATATGCAGCAGGTTTTTGCCATTATGCAGATGAACGCAGACGAGGCTGCAAAAGCCATTAAAGATGTGAAAAGTGAGAATATTTTAGTTGTACTTCATGCAACAGATTCTCGTGTCACAGTAAAGAGAGCTGCAAAAAGCCAGGCAGAGGAGCTTTTGTTGGATGATAAGGCAATCTTGACGAATGACCAGGCAAAAACAGAGAACTTGCCAGCAGAAAGCCAGGAAGTATCAGAAACGCCGGAGCCAGCAGAACACCCGGAAGCGGCCGAAACACCGGCAGAAGGGTAAGGTAATGCCGCATGAAAAAAACGTATACCTACAATCCGGAGAAGATAGGAGAGCAGGGCGTTGACCGTATGCGCTTCGAACTGGGCGACACCATGGTCGAGGGAGCAGAGGAAACCAGCGCGCTGAGCAATGAAGAATACACGGCCATCATTGCGGCAAAGAAAAAGTGGAAGCGTGCCAAACTGGCAGCACTGGAAAGCATTATGCGACGGTTTGGCATGGAAGTAAACACGACAGTGGGGCCGTTAAAGTTGGAAATGCAGGCACGCGCAGAGTTTTGGCGGAAGCAGTACGAGCAGCTGAAAAAAGAGTGTGGAGCCGACACGGTACCAACGGCCGGAAAAGCTTCTCCGGAATCGGGCGCAGACGGAGGCCATTATTTTTATGGTGGTATGCACGATAATGTGTACGCAAAAGACGGAGGGGGCGAGCGCGATCTTTTATTTAAGACCAGGTAATTTGTACAAAGATTTTTTTGTAGCAAAATGCACCAGCGGCGTAGATGGGAAAGGCCGCCCTGTAAAAAAATATGACAGCGATCACAGCGTCGTGATACATGCCGTTCTGGCCCAGGCAACACCGCAGGAAAAAGCCAGATGGGAACAGATACAGCACCCGATCACACACACGATTGTGGACCGGGGACACCCGAAAGCGGTGGAAACGGACCAGCTGACATGCGGAAACCGCAAGTTTTATGTGCAGGGCGTTGACGAACCGGGGCAGCTGGGACTGTATACCATCTATTACGTGGAAGAGAGGGCAGACGTATGAGCGTGCCTGATATAAGCGTTGAAGTAGCAAAGAAAGTGACCGCTATCGGCCAGGAAATGAAATCCAGAGCCACAAGAGGCAGCAGGGCGCTGAAAAATGCGGAGCTGCAAGTGCTGAGAGGGCAACGAGGCGGCAGGAGCTACAAGAAATCATTTAAAAAGAGCAGTTACACGGCGTCTGCACCGGGCGAACCGCCAGCAGTGCGCAGTGGAAAATTGCGGAGCAGCTTCAGACCGGTGGCAGGATCCTCCGGCGGGGCTTTATCCGTAAAAGTGGCCATTGAGACAGACACTCATTATGCAGGGTACCTGGAACATGGCACAAGCAAAATGGCGGCAAGGCCATACGTGGAAAAGATTAAGCAGAAAGCGGAACCCGAAATCAAAAGCATTTTCGGAGCACCGTACAACGTGTAAGGAGGTGCCAGCATGGCATTGATAAAAGACAGAGCGGCACCTGTTTTTGACAGTGAGCAGGTGCACAAAGGCGACCTGATAAGGGCAAAGCATAAAACATGGGACGAGTACAGAAACGGGCTTGTTGTTGGGATAACCAGCAATGAGCTCGTTGTGCTTTACCACACTGGCATAGGGAATGTTTCAAACCACTTTGTAATGCTGGCAAGTGAAGTGGCTGGCGGGGAATGGCAGGGAACCTGGACGGAGGACATGCAGGCCGTACAGGACATTGTACCCGCAGCAAATGAAAGTGACGGCGTGACAGCATGACTCTGGAAGAACTGATCTATACCAGGCTTGTTCAGGAGAAAGAACTGGCAGAGAGCCTGGCAAAGTATGAGGGCGTTCCGGCGGTGTTTTTACAGAAAGCACCGGACGACAAAGCCCAGGGGTGGGGAGTGAGCCAGTACCCCCGCGCTGATTATCTGGTAGACATGACAGCAGACCCGGAACGGCACAGCAGCGGCATGGTAAGCGTGAACGTATACAGCGACGACACAGGCAAGCCACCGGAGGAGTTGGCGCCGCTGGTGCGCATAGCGCTTTGCGACGTGGTAATGCAGGCGGATGATGGAGCCTATTGTATTACCTGGGCCAGAACGGAGCTGTTTGAAATGAATGACAGCCAGAACCCTAACACCCTAGTAAACGGGTGTTCGCTTACATTTTTGCTGATTGCATTCCCACAGCAGATCACACAGGCACCGGATCCGGCACTTGCAATGCAGGAATTTTTGAAACGCTGGGAAACAGACGCCCTTGTGATCAACAAAGACCATATTGAAAGTTTTTATAAGCCGAGTGACTTCCACCCGGCTATTTATGTGCGCATTTCCGGGACGAAAAAGAAACGCCAGACATGCGCACTCACATGGATGGAGTGCAGCATGGCCATACATGTGATCGCACCAACGCCGGAGGCAAGGAACAGCTGGACACGGTATCTATACGACACCCTGGCCAGACTGGGAGAAATTATCCTCCTGGACGGTGCACCGCTGCTTTTTGATGAATTGGCGGTTGATAATGCCGCCGACTACCTGACCAGGGGGCAGATAACCATCAAAGGGCAGTATGCAACTGAGAATTTCAGTGAGTATTCCCACCCGCTGAAAGAAACCTATTTCAACAAATAAGGAGGACGAAGAAATGGCAACAACCAAGAAGCCCACAGAAGCCACAGAAACGGCTGAACAGGTGCAGGCGGACAATTCCAGGGCTGAGTCCGTAAAAGCCGAAAATGAGGCGGCTGAGAAGCCCACAGCACCGGTCTACACTGCCGAGGAATACGCCAGAGCAGCTGCAAAAGTGTTTGAGGGCAAATACAGCCCGGACATTGTGCGCGCTGCCTTTGCAGTAGCCGGAGAGAAAGAAGCGACCAAAGCGGAAGCTGAGGAGCTTGTAAAGAAATTTGCCAACAAGGAGGTTAAAAACTAATGAGCGGTTTTTTTGTTGTAGGAGAGAAGAAAGAACGCCCTGGCGTATACAAGCGCTATGAGAACGCGGGCGGAGTAGAAGCAGCCGGAGCCAGATCTGGCGTCGGTTGCGCACTTGTAACAGGTAACTGGGGAGCATTAAACACACCGGTCACGATTGACCAGAGCACTGATGTTTCCAACGTTATCGGTGCGGGTTCCGGATATGATGCTATCACAGCATTTATGGCCGGAGGCATGGAGGAGTGCGTTGTGGTACGTGTTGGAACTGGCGGAACGCCGGCAACAATTACTCTGAAAGATACCACAGCCAGCGCTGCTGTTGATGCTGTTGTGCTTACAGCACTTTATCCTGGAAACAGAGCATTTACCATTACCGTAAAGGCTTCCCTGGATGATGAAACAGCAAAAGAGGCAACCATCTACGAGGGAACAAAAGCCCTTGAAAAAGTAACCTTTGCAGCCGGAAAAACAGAGGTTGACGGAATTGTGACCGCATTTGCAAACAGCAAGTACGTGAAAGCTACAAAGAAAGCTCCAGGAAACGGCACTCTGGCAGATGTTACACAGAAAGCCTTTACTGCTGGTACAAACCCGACAGTAAACACCGCAGCATACGGAGAAGCTGCAAACGCAAGTGAGGCAGAAGTGAGAGACATGATCATCGTTGACACCAACGACGCAGCAGTCCATACACTGATTGCAACTCACGTTGCCAGAGTGTTCCAGGAGGGAGCATATACCATGGCGACCGTGGCAGAGCCTAGCTCCGTGGAGATTGAAACCCGTATGCAGCACGCAGCAGCATTCAATGACGAAAAAATCCACTATGTACTGAATCCGTACATTGGCACAGACGGCGTTGAGTATGAGGGTTATATGCTGGCGGCAAGAATCGGTGGCCTGATTTGTGCAGGAGCTTCCAATGCTTCCCTGACTCATACCGTGATCAGCGGAGCAGCGAAGCTGAAAGAAACCCTGAACAGTGGAACCATTAAGAAAGCCCTGAAATCCGGCTGTATTGTACTTTCTACCAGCAAGAGCAAGCAGGTATGGATTGAAAAGGCGATCAACACTCTTGTAACCCTGAGTAAAGACCAGGATGCAGGTTGGAAGAAAATCCGCCGCGTGAAAGAGCGTTTTGAACTTATGGACCGTGTTGAACAGACTACTGAGGTCCTGATCGGCCAGGTGGACAACGACCCTGACGGCCGCGCAGCTGTTATCGCAGCCGCACAGCGAGTTGTTGACGCTATGGTAGGAGAAAAGAAGCTTCTGTCCGGTACTGTAATTGAGGACGAGGGAAATCCGGCGCAGGGAGACTCTGCATGGTTCATTATTGCTGTTGACGACCTTGACAGCATTGAAACTATTTACCTGACATTCCGCTTCCGTTTTGCAGCTGAGGAAGATTCTGAGTAAAGAAAGGAGATAAAGGACAATGAGTATTATTAACACACAGGCGGTTGCTAACGCCAAGAAAGTGCTGACCGGAAAAAACGGAGCACTGTACAACGCAAAGGGCAAGCTGCTGGCTACTATGGAGACCTACCAGGCGCAGGTCAATGTTACAAATACCAAGTTCCAGCCGCTGGGAGACCCGCAGGAGCATGAGATCTTTACCAGCTATGGCCAGACACTTACCTTTACCGAAATCGTGGTAGAGGACGGGGAGTTTATTACAGATCTGCTGGCAGGCATGAAGTCCGGAGAAATGCCGTCCTGGAACTTCCAGGGCGTTATTAAGGGCCGCAACGGTTCCGAGGAAAGACTGGTATACAACGATTGTGTACCGTCTGGAAACATTGACCTGCAGAACGTAACAGTGGGCGACCTGATTAAGAGACAGTGGAGTCTGTTCGTAAACGGCGCAGTAAACCAGCAGGGCAAGCTGAGAGCCTAAAGCAATATAACAACATAACTACACAGACAGAGCCGCGGGGAATAGCCTCGCGGCATTTTTAAAATAAACCAGGAGGATTTGAGAACATGGCAACTAAGAATGTGAATTTAGAAAATGAGGCAGCTGTTGAAATGACTGAGGACGAGAAGAAAGCAACAGTGAGAAAGTACGAAAATGACATCCTGGGCGGACTTATGGCAGCCGCCGCATACAAGACAGACGCAGAGGAAGCAGTACCGATTGAAATTAAGAGAAACGGCGCTGTTGTGCTGTCTTTCCGTATCCGCCCTATGGGTGAAGATGAATATTTGAAGTGCAAGAAAGATAACACAAACTACAAGCGTAACAAGCAGCTGGGTACAAGAGTGGCAGAGAGTGTTGACGCTGCCAGATACCGCGCACAGCTGATCTATGAGGCAACCGTTGAGGAAGATCGTGACAAGATTTGGGATAACCGTGACGCATGGAAGAACCTGAACGTGCTGAACGGCACTGACCTGGTTGAGGTGGTTCTGAAATCCGGCGAGAAAGACGAGATCCTGGCCAAACTTGACGAGATTTCCGGATATCAGCCGACTATGGAGGATGTAGCAAAAAACTAATCGAAGCCGGCGGCAAAACAACGCTTATGCACATTATTTTCCAACGGCATCATATCCCATTTGACGAGTTTTTGAGCAAACCAGACTGGGCGCAGGTGCTCATGCTGGAAAGTATGAAAATACAGCTGATAGCTGAGCAGAAAGCAAAAGACGGCACTGAGGAGGGCGGTGAGTAAAAGTGGCCGAAACATTGACTATTGAAATTCCGATAGAAGCGGTTGACCGCACCGGTGCTGGTGTGCAGTCGGCCACAAGAAACCTGACGGCGTTTGAACGTGCGTGGGACCGCACACAGCGTCGCCTTGATCGGTTGGAAAGAGCGCACAATATTGATATCGAGTTAGACGACAACGCAAGCCAGGGACTGAGCCGTGTATCTGACCAGGCGGAATCCCTGGACGGTGTAAGCCCAAGCGTTGACGTAGGCGTGAACAATGCAGCCACAGGAACCCTGAGCGACGTAGCAGACCAGGCAGCAACCCTGGACGGCACTGCCTCGGACGTTGAAGTGGGAGTAGACAATAACGCAACCGGAATTATTGACGACGTGGGCGACTCACTGACCGCCCTGAATGGCAATGAGGCGGTTGTGGGGTTAAGCGCGGATGATAGCGCCACCATGGAGATAAGGGACGCGGGCGACGCGCTGGCGTCCCTGGATGGGGATGTGGCAACCGTAGAGCTAACAGCAGACGACAACGCCACCCAGGCAATACGAGCAGCGGAGGACGCCGCGGAAATGTTGGACGGTACGAGCGCCACAGCAGAGCTGGGGGCGGATGATAACGCCACCCCGATCGTAAGAGCGGCGGAGGACGCTGTTGAGAATTTTTCTGGAAGTTCCGGATCCGCGCAGCTGGGAGCAGACGACAACGCAAGCCCGGTTATTGATAGCGTGCGGGATAAAGCGGCAGCCTGGGACGGTAGCGTCTGGACAGCAACAGTGAGCGTTGTGGATGCAGCAACGGCACCTCTGACGGCAATAATAAACGCTGCAAAGAACCCGCTGACACAGGCAGGCGCGGCACTGGGTATCAGTGTAGGCCTGGGCGATACGGTAAACACTTATAAGAATTTTGAAAGCATGATGAGCCAGGTCGGGGCTATTTCCGGAGCAACAGGGCAGGCGTTTGAGGACCTGACAGCAAAAGCCCAGGAAATGGGAGCAACGACCAAGTTTACAGCAACAGAAGCAGCTGAGGCATTTAATTACATGGCCATGGCAGGCTGGCAGCCGGAGCAAATGATCTCCGGTATTTCCGGTATTATGAACCTGGCAGCAGCCAGCGGCGAGAGCCTGGGATCCACTTCCGATATTGTAACCGACGCGCTGACCGCGTTCGGCCTAAAGGCAAGTGATTCCGGACATTTTGCGGATGTACTGGCAAAAGCCAGCGCAAGTGCAAACACAAATGTTGGCATGTTGGGAGAATCGTTCAAATACGTTGCGCCCGTAGCCGGAGCCATGAAGTACAGCGTTGAAGATACATCCCTGGCACTGGGCTTGATGGCCAACAGTTCCATCAAGGGAAGTATGGCCGGTACTGCACTGAAAACATCCCTGGCCAACATGGCAGCACCTACCGATTCCATGGCAACAGCTATGGAAAAATACGGTATTAGCCTGACGGACAGCTCTGGAAACATGAAAACACTGAAAGGTGTTATGGACAATTTGCGCGGCAGCCTGGGAGGACTTTCTGAGACCGAACAGACAGCAGCAGCCAGCACTATTTTTGGCAAAGAAGCAATGGCCGGAATGTTGGCAATTATCAATGCTTCCGAGGAAGATTATAACAAGCTGAGCGACGCAATTTATAATGCAGACGGAGCAGCGCAGGACATGTCAGACACTATGCTGGATAACCTAGAGGGATCCATGACCCTTATGCAGTCCGCTGTTGAGGGCGTACAGAACAGTTTCGGCAAGAGACTGACGCCGTACATCCGTGGAGTTGTGGACGCGATTACAGACGCAACACCGGCAGCCACAGCAGCCCTCACAAGCCTGATGGATTTTGTTGACGGCAAAGCAGAGGGAGTCAAGAGAACCGTGAAAAGTATGACCAATTCCGAAGAGTGGCAGAACGCCGACCTTTTCGGGAAGGTTGATATTGCATGGGACACACTGATCGCTGAGCCATTTACAAAATGGGCCGGAAGCAAGGGCAAACACCTGTTATCCAAAGGCCTGAGCAATTTGTTTGGAGAAGCTGCAAAGATTATGCCGGGCGGAGAAAAAGCCGGTTTAACTTCCTGGCTGAGTGCAGGTGTAATTGCTAAGGGAGCCACAAGCCTGATTGGCAACGCAGGCAACGTGGTAAAAGCACTGTCGCCTATTGGAAGTGCCATTAAAAACATAGGGCTGGCAGCACAGACGGCCCCGTCTGTTGGTGCTTTTGTGAGTGACCTGGGCGGGATGATTCCGACGGCCGCAAAATTTGGCATTGCAGCGGCAGCGATTACAGCAGCCGTGGTTGCTATTGGAGTGGCCATTGATAACTATAACCAGAAGCAGATCAACAACAGCCTGGCGGACCATTTCGGCAGCATTGAGCTGACGGCAAAGCAGGCGGAAGAGGCAGCCTCTGGAATTTTAAATGCAAAATACCTTGTAAATGTTGATTTGGCCTTGAACGAGTTTAAGGGAGCAGATCAGCTGAGACAGAAAGCCGAAGAGGCACTGCAGGCAAACCAGGCACTGACCTGGAAAAGCAGCGTCGGCATTGAGCTGACAGCTGACGAACAGCAGGAGTACAAGGACAATGTGACAACCTTTGTGGAAAGTAAAATTTCCGAGCTGGAAAGCCGGACATTTGCAGCACATATCAGCGTGCAGACATTCCTGGGAGGTACCGAGGAGGGCGAAAGCCTGGCAAGCAGCATTGAGGAGTGGGCGCGTGCAGACCATTTGGAACTGACAAACCTGTCCAATGACCTGAAAACAGCCGTGGAGGAAGCACTGAAAGACGGAATTATTGACGTTGACGAAGCGCAGGCGGTAGCTGAGCTGCAGAACAAAATGAACAGCATAACCAGCAAATGGAAGCAGGCAGAAGCGCAGGCACAGCTGGACTGGATAAACCAGGAATATGGCAGCCAGAGTGGTAAGGATTTAACTGCAGATTCCTTTACTTCGGTAGTGGAAGCCCTGGCAGGACAGAGAGAGACCGCAGCAGAAGAAACCCAGGCGCTGGCAACAGAATTTTACTCCTACTTAAATGCCGCAGAGGCTTCCGGAAGGATAACCGCACGGCAGAATGAGCATTACAAAGACCTGGCAAACCAGGCGATCAGAAACCAAAAAGCTAATGACCTTATGACCAGCTTGAATTTTGAAAACAACACCCTAAGCGGTACTTATGGCGACCTGATCGCCACGAACCAGGGCAAGACACAGAAAAGCATGGGAAATGAGGTTGACTATTTAAAGAACTACCTGAAAAACAATGATGTTCAGAGCCTTTACGACCACCTGAACACGTTCGGCGTAGATTATGCGCAGCAGGGCGGTGGCTGGAAATGGCTGCAGAGCGGCGACCAGAACGCACTTGAAAAAGTGTGGGAGGCCATGAAACCGGACGCAGACTCCATGCGCGGCCTGGTGGATGAATATGTAAAGGTTGGACAGGATGTGCCAAAGCAGATCATGGACAAGTTCAACGAGACAATGGCAATCGGAGCAGCTTCCGGAGATACAAGCGCAGCCTGGGACGTATACGCCAAGAGCATTGCAGATTCCGGAGACAAGGCCCTGATTGACGCAGTAAGCCAGATGGACGCAAACGGACAGCTGGGAGAGGAATTTTCTGCAGCCTGGAAGCGTGCAACAGCTTCTGTTACTGACGAACCGGTGGAACTGGGAGACTTGAAAGCGGAGGTTGATGGTGTAGACATTGACAAAGACGCGTGGGTGTCCAGCCTGAACGAAAAACTGGGAGACCTGGCCGAAACTGAGGACGTAACCGCAGAGGGAGCGACCATCAAGGTAAAAGCCGGGGATTGCTTATGGGAGATCGGCAACGCCCTGGGAATTGACTGGCAGACAATAGCGGAGGAAAACGGTATTGAAAGCCCGTACATTATCCACGCAGGGGATGAGCTGAAAATTTCCATGGATAACCTGACCGCAGAGGTTGACGGAGACGCAGCCAAAACGGCCATTGACCAGGCCATGTCCGCGCTGACCGCAGAGGGCGCAGAGTTTTCTGTTACCGCTGACGGCGTAAAGGTTGACCTGGCAAACGTACAGGTTGACTCTGAGACGGCTATGGCACAGATAGAGGCAGCCCTGGGAATGGAAACAGGAACCCTGAGCGGTGCCGGTATTTCTGTAGAATCCGGGGCAACCGTGACCATACCGTCCGATCTGGTACAGGTAGACACAAGCGGCATTGAGGCAGCAGTGGAGCAGAGCACGGCAAGCGGCAGCGAGGACACAACTGTCGAAAAACAGGTAAACGTGACCACGACGGCCGGATCCACGGACACAACGCCGGTGGAGCAGGCAGCGCAGGCAGCCCTGAGCAGCGAAAGCAGCACCACAGACACCACAATGACCACCAATGTGACTGTTGAAGCAGGCAGCACGGACGCAACACCGGCAGCCACTTCTGCACAGACTGAGCTGGATAATGCATTTTCCAACACAATGCAGACCAATGGCAGCGCGGATGTGACCATAGAGAAAGCCAGCGACAACATAGCGGCTGTTTACATCCAGGTAGGAAGTGAACTGCAGGCGGCGTTTAATTCCCCGTATTCTGCAAGGGCTTCTGTAAATGTAACTGTTGATTACCATATCACGAACCCAACAGCAAGCCTGAGCACGCACAGCAACGGGTCTTCCGTTTCGGTATCCATTGCCGGACACGCAAACGGCGGAGAGGTAGGCCTACACGGCGCAGAACTTTCCTGGCTGGGAGAAGAGGGCAAAGAGTACGTTATCCCGACGGTACCGGGCAGACGCGGCCGCGGCATTGCATTATGGCAGCAGGCAGGCGAGGACCTGGGCGTATTGGATAGTAACGGAGAAATTGCGGCACACGCAAACGGCGGAATTGTAGGACCTGGCGGCGAAGAGCTGGCCAGCAATGCAATTTTGCCAATGGCAGCGCAGCCGCAGGATGAAAACAAGAGTGTATGGAGTGTTACCGGCCAGGAGTTGACCGGAGGCACAAGCGAGGATAATTCCGAGGGACAGAAAGCCGTTTCTGTAAATGCAGCAGTGCAGGGACAGCAGGGCAACAACACCTTTGAGATTAACGTGGATATGAATCCGGTTATTAAGATCGAGGGCGGCAACATGGATGAGGAAAAGGTTTTTGAGGTAATGAAGAACCGGATCCGCGAGATGGCAGACGACCTGGGAGACGAAATCGCAGAGCGCATGAGCAAGATTTTTGCCAACATGCCGCTCGTACAGGAGGCATAGGGAATATGGATATTTATCTGACACCTTCCGGCGGCAGCAAAATACAGTTTCCTATGCTGCCGGAAGCTATAACACTGGGCGCTGACGCCAAGTTTATGACGTACAGTATTATTTCGCTGGGGGACGTAAAGCTCCCCCGCGGACAAGGAACAAAGGAAATTTCGTGGTCCGGGATGTTTCCGGGAGCAGTGAGGAAGAAAAACAGCCTGGTGCGGAAGTACACCAAGCCGGACACACTGATCAAAAAAATGGAAGAGTACCGAGACAAAGGGACAAAATGCACGCTGTTATGTACAGATACCTGTATAAATTACAGCGTTTATATTTCCAGCTTTAAAGGAAAATATAAAGGTGGATCTGGAGATTTTTACTATGACATTAAATTTATTATTGCAAGAGAGATAAAGATCTACACCACCAGCGAACTGAAAATAAAATCCCCGTCAAGGCCAGCCCCGAAAAAGACGCAGCCAAAAACAGAGAACAAAACAAGAACCTACACGGTAAAATCGGGGGATTGTTTATGGAGAATTGCGCAGAATCTACTGGGTAAAGGCTCCAGGTACACGGAAATTTACAACCTGAACCGCGACAAAATCAAGAACCCTAACCTCATTTACACCGGCCAGGTGCTGACCATACCGGCCAAGTAAAGGGGGTGCAGGTATGATTGAAGTAAGCAAAGTGCACTATGATGTGATCGCAATCACGGAAAAGAAAGTGCAGCTGAACATTACCCAGGCAGTTGAGGGCCTGGGCTGGGAGGAAGAAGAGGACGAGCTGGCCATGAAGCTGACCTTTGAAATGTATAACGCGACATACAGCGGATCCAAACTTTCCTCCCTGATAAAAATAGGGTGCGTGATAGCAATAAAAGCCTACTGGGGCAGTGGTAAGGGCATTGTGGCAATGGGAAACATTACTGAGTGCGAACGAAGTACAACAAAATCCGACGAAATTTTTAATGTGGTAGCTTATGACTGCCTGTATAGTATGCAGAGGTCACAGGACAACATTTATTTTGCAGCCGGGAAAGGTACCAAGAGCGCACTGACAGAAGTTTTCAAAAGCTGGGGTATAAGCCTGAGCAGCTACACCGGCCCGGATGTAAGCCATTCAAAAATATTGTATAAAAACGCATACCTGGGCGATGTGGTACGGGGAATCCTGGACGAAGCCAAGAAAAAAGGCGGAGGCAAGGCGATTGTGAGAAGCACAGAGAACCAAGTTTCTATTGTGGCCGTTGGAGGAAACAAAGAAATTTACCACTTTGAGGCAAATAACAGTGTATCCTCCAAACACAAAGTAAGCATTGCAAACCTTGTTACCCGTGTAAAGATCGTGTCCACCGAAAAAACGGACGGACTGCCAAAGGTTGAGGCTGTAAAAGAGGGAAAAACAGAGTATGGAGTATTCCAACGAATTGTAAACCACGCAAGCAGCGACAACCTATCAGAGGCGCAGGAGACCGCACAGGAAATGCTGGACGAAAACGGGAAACCGAAAGAAACAGCGACCGTGCAGGCACCTGATACGCCACCGGTACGCAAGGGCGACATGGTACACCTGGCCGTCGGTGCGCTGAATGGCTTTTATATTGTTAAGAGCGTGCAGCACGACGCAGACAGTGGAAAAATGACCATGCAGGTAGAAAAAGCAGACACGACCCAGAAGAAAACAGAAAGCAAGAAAAAGACCTATAAAGTTGGCGACGTGGTCAACTTCCACGGAGGCAAGCACTATATTAGTTCCTACCCAGGAGCGAAGGGGTACAACGTATCGGCTGGCCGTGCGAAGATTACAATCGCGAACGGATCCGGCAAGGCGCACCCGTGGCACCTGGTATATGAGAACTGGTCAGAAACGCATGTTTACGGCTGGGTTGACGAGGGCAGTTTCGACTGATAGGAGGCAGATATGGCAGAGAATAAAGGCAGCCCTGGGCTGAGTAAATTGGCCCGTGTGATTTCAAACCGGGCAGAAAAGGTGGCAGGAAAGGCAGAGCGTGACCTTGTGCTTGATTTTGGCAGCATTAAGGGAGACATGAGCCTTTTAACAAACACTTTTCCTATACCGATTCCGCGCAGTGAATACCATGTATGCAGGCTGGTCGGAGGTTTACGGTATACCATTTCCGGCGGTACCCATGGCGGGCATGAGGGTGGAAATGGCAGCCACAGTCACACGGCCGCGCCACCACAGATCAAGCCGGGAGACAGGGTCCTGGTGGCCTGGGTGCAGAATGAGGCAGTTGTTATTGACGTGGTAAGTTAGGAGGCAGATATGGCAGAGAATCAGCTTTTTCCGGTGTTTGACCTGCCTGAGATACCAGACAACCCGGAATATGATGAAAGATATTATCCGTCCGTTTATTTTGACTTTGCAACGGGCGATTTTTTACGGGATGGAGCAGGCAGGATGATCGCCAGCGGGGGCAGAGAGGCATACATGCAATGGTGCCTGAAAGTCGCCAGTACGGAGCGGCTGAGCTGCCTGGCTTACAGTGACGATATAGGCACGGAGTTTGAGGATCTGGCCGACATACCGGACAGAGAATCCCGCGAAAGCGAAATTGAGAGGACGATCACAGAGGCATTGCTGGTGCACCCGGCGACCGAGTACGTCCGTGATTTTGAATTTACCCATGAGGGAGACGAAACATATTGCAGTTTTAATGTGAAGGGCTTCCCATGGGAGGAAGATGAAACACTGAGCATACAGCTGTAAGGAGGTGAGAGAGGTGGCAAGTGATTTTATAGTACCGGAATTTTTAGAGGATTGCGACGCGGACACGATACACGCACGCATGATGGATGAACTCCCGGACGACATTGATAAAACGGAGGGCGGTTTTCCATGGGATTTTACCCGACCAACGGCATTGATCGCAGCAGAGCTGTTGCAGTTTTATATTCCGGAGGCAATAAAACTGATGTTCCCGCAGTGGAGCAGCGGCAGCTTTTTAGACTACCTGGCAGCTGGATCCCAGACAAAGAGAAAGGCAGCCACATACGCAGAGGCAGTGCTGTCCCTGGAAGGAGAACCCGGCACGATAGTACCGGCGGGCACTGTATTTGCGACCGAGGCAAAGAATGATCAGCCGTCCATTGAATTTGCAGCAGTAGAAAGCTGCATACTGGGAGAGGACGGAAAGGGCACCGTGCTGGTGCGTGCGCTGCTGGACGGACGGCAGCCGAATGTAAACGCTGGCACTATTGTGTTGATGTCTGAACCGGTTGAGGGAATCCGGACGGTTACGAACAAAGAGAAAGCGACCGGAGGAACCGAGGAAGAAAGTGACGACGATCTGAGAGAGAGGATCCTGGAAGCAGACGCCTCGGAAGAAACCAGCTATATAGGCAACAATGCAGACTATAAGAGATGGGCCAAGGCAGTAGACGGAATCGGGGACGCGATTGTTATCCCGGAATGGAACGGGCCGGAGACAGTAAAAATTGTATGCCTGGATCAGAACGGAGAAGGAGCAAACAAGACCCTGTTGGATGCAGTTTACAATTACATTATGGCACCGGACAACCCGGCAGACCGACTGGCACCGCCAAACACAATCCTGACCGTGGCAGCACCGGATCTGGTAAATATAGCCTATTCCTTTACCGTTGTGCTGGCAGATGGCTTTGAACTGGACACCGTTATATCCAGCTTTAAAAAGTTATTAGAAAGTTATTACAAGACGGTTGCGGACGACGGAGCCGTCAAGTACATAAAAGTACACGCACTTCTGACCAGTACGCCGGGGGTTGAGGATTTTACAAACCTGCTGATCAATGGCAGCACGGACAACGTGCGCATTGAAAATGACGAATATCCGTATACGCAGGGAGTTGAAGCAAGGGAGGCAGAGTGATGGATCTGGAAAATTTCCCTACACGGGAAAGTGCAAAAGACATGCTGAGCATGGTAAGCCCGATCTATGACCGTTCCTATGTTGGCAAGTGGATTTTTCAGGTCATGGCGGCACCCATGGAGCTTGCGCGCGAGACCGTGGAAGATATAAAAAAACAGGCGTTTCCGGAAACAGCAACCTGGTCGCTCCCCTGGTGGGAAGAACGATACGGAATAAAAGGGAATGAGGGCAAAAGCCTGGAAGAACGGCGGCGCCCGATTGTGCAGAAACGAAACACAAAACGCCCTATGAATCCGTACCGTATTGCAGCCCTGGTGGCAGAAATTTCCGGGCGGGAGGTTGAAATCTATGAAAACGTAGCACCACACACATATGAGGTTATTATCCGGCCAGGCAGCAGCAATGTTGACCTGGCCGCTGTTGTTGAAGAAATTTATAAGGTTAAGCAGTCACAAAAGCATGTGCGGGTAGTTTTTGAAACGCCCGTGCGCCTACAAGTACGGCCGACCGGGGCAAATTATTCATACCCCCACATTATGGCTGGTACCAGGCCGGATGTAAACCGGGTTGGAGCATTGCAGCCGTTTGAGGTGGATGTAAAACCAGAAGCAACAGGCCTGGCGTTTGGGTATCCGACACCAGGAGAGGAGAAGCGGGCAGGAACTTATCCGGATGTGAACACAGTCGGAGAAATGACAACCCCAGGAGTAAACGCACGCATTACCGGAGAATCCGCCGGTATTGTGTATAAAATTTGTGGAGCTACACGGCTCTAGGAAGGAGGCACACATGCTGACAGCAGACGCCATGAGCGGGTTTAAAGACCATGTAAAAAAGACAGTATCACACGCCCTGTATAAGATCAACAGCACCTATTACCGGGCAGAAATCACTGACATTTACGTGGACAGTACAGGAAAGGTGGCTATTGATTTCACGATTGATCCCACCATGAGCGGCACCGTGAAAATTACAGAGGTGCAGCTTTATAACCGCAGCGGAAAGTTGTGGCTGAGTAAAACGGAAAATATTACTCGCAAGAGCACCCAGGAAGGTGTATTTTACCGCTTTACCATTGAAATCACAGAGGTGTAAGAAAGGAGGCAAAGCCCTATGTATGGCATGACACCGTGGAAAGACGAAGTTGTCCAGTACCCATACCGGTACAAAGAGACACAGAACTCGGACGGAACAGTTGAGCATGAGCCGTCCCCTGGTAGCATTATGCAGGAAGGAACCCCGCAGAGCGCTACCAACTTCAACCACATGGAAAATGGAATCCATGACGTCCATGTGGCCGCTGCAATTTTTATGCAGTATCAAATGCACTATGTTGAGGCGCGAGAAAAGGAGGTTGACGAGCGGCTGGATCACCACGACGCTGAGTTTTCGGCAGAGACCGGCACCGTTACCCTGAACAATACCAACAAGGTATTTTTCGGCTTTAATAACAGCGGCACAACGGTTGCTTTGAAAACTGTCCGCAAAACTATGAACTATGACCTTGATATTGAGGTCGTGGAAGTAGCAGGCGGCCAGGTTGGGGATGTAATCGTATATGACAAGCAGCTGAACGGTTTCAAACTGAAATTTGAGGGAAGCGCTAAGACCGTAAAGGTTAAATACAAAGTTAGAGGAGGTATGTACGCATGAGTGTAAAGATTATTGAAAAGAACGCGGGGGAAAAAATCCCGTACACAGAAAAAGGCTATAATTTGTGTTTTGGCGACATGCTGACAATTAAGTGCAACAAGTACCAGAAAGACTGGCCAGTGCACAAAGATATCTGTATGGACGCAGACGGGGACCTGACCATGGGAACCGGCGACGGCCTTTTTTATGTCGCTGAGGTTGATATCCCGGCAAAGGAATACGAGGAACAGCAACCGGCAGCAGAGGGCCAGGAAGAGGGCGGCACAGCCCCGGTGGCAAAACCGCTGGACATGAGCCAGGTTACAGTGACGTTGTGGGGACTGGAAAATCCGGTTGCCGCTGATGATGAAGAGGAGGAATAAGGTATGCAATATGATTTGGCAGAATTTGCCCTGAAAATGGTAGCACCTAACAACAAACTGATTTATGACGACAAGGGAATCCCGTCCGTTATGGTTTACGTGCCTAAGTTCAAAATGAGCGACGTGATCGACGGCGCCGGAGACAGCACACACTCAGCCTTTATCGTGAATGGTAAAGAAGTACCGGGAATCTGGATCAGCAAATACCAGAACATTGCAAATAATGGCCGTGCGTACTCCCTGCCTGGCCAGGATCCGACTGTAAATATTACCTGGGACACCGCCAGAGGATATTGTGAATCTAAGGGAAAAGGCTGGCACATGATGACTAAGGCAGAGTGGGCCGCAATTATGCTCTGGTGCAAAAAGAACGGTTTCCAGCCATGGGGAAACAATAACTATGGCAAGGACAGCAGAGAGACGCTGCAGCAGGCTATTCCGGCGACCTATGGAAGCGGAACAGATGCAGGAAAAATTTATCATGTTTTAACCGGTACCGGCCCGTTGACCTGGTCCCACAATAAACAGCTTGATGGAATTTGGGATCTGAACGGAAATGTTTCTGAGTGGACCGGAGCGCTCCGCACCGTAAAAGGAGAATTACAGTTACTTGAAAATAATAACGGCGCAAATAGCGATAACCCGCAGACTGCAGCAAGCTCCGCATGGAAAGCTATTGATGCAACGACAGGTGCATTTATTACGCCGGACGGTAACGGAACAACCGCGAACAGTATTAAGATCGATGCAACAGGAGCCGGTGGCGCCCAGTGGTGTAAAACCATTACAAAGACCTCTGAGAACTTTAGTTGTGCGCTGGGAGCTTTAACTTGTTCCGCAGACATTTCCGACGCTGCAAAGGCGGTGCTGAGAGCATACGGCTTACTGCCAGTAGACGGAGCAAAAGCCTCTGATTATGACGACGACAGATTGTGGTTCAATAACGTTGCAGACGAGCGCTTGTTCCACTCCGGTGGCTACTATGGCAGCGGCACGGGCGCGGGTGTCGGTTGCAGTTACGGCGGCTGGACGAGCCGTGGCGTCGTGCTCAGCAGCGTCGGCTGGCGCTCCGCTTATGTGGATCTGGAATCTGTTGGCCTGTAATCTGATAGGGACGCGATAGCGGACCGATAAGGCCAACTAGATGCAGGAGGAACATGGAAGAGGTACAGATTGAAAATCAGGATGGGGACAGAGATCCCCTCCTGATTTTAGGAAAAATTGAAGATATGATGTTATACGCCTATCCGGTACTAAATGCGTATCCAAAGTATGAAAGATTTGTTTTAGCGGCAGACATAAAGCGATGTATGGACCAGGCAATGGAAAGAACCATTGAAGCAAATAAAAAGTATTACAAGAAAACTACTTTGCAGGAGCTGGATGTGGAAATTGACAAGCTGAGAAAATACGTTCGCCTTTCATACAGGTTGAAATATATAGATTTCAAGAAATATAAGCAGTGGAGTGAAAAGGTAAATGAGATAGGCAGAATGCTCGGCGGATGGATGGCGAGCGTTAAAAAATAAATAACGTAGGGAATGGGATATAGCGCTTGTTCAACTCCGGTGGCAACTATGGCAACGGCACGAACGCGGGTGTCGGTTACAGTAACGGCAACTGGACGAACCGTGGCAACGTGAACAGCAACGTCGGCTGGCGCTCCGCTCTACCCCCATACGCCAGATACAGGAGCGCCCACGGACGCCCTGGCAGTGAAGGGGGATAAAGGATCTCGTTCCCGCGCTTTATAATGAGCGAAAAAGGAAAACAGCAGTGATGGCACCAAGGGGAGTCCCTTGTGCGTGGGTTATGTTTTGCGACAGCAGAACCACTGGCCCATCCGGAAGTAGAATACAGCGAAACCTGCACCACTGTAAAAAAATATGACAATTAGAAACGTATATTATGAGATAACCTCATTTCACACACTAATGATCGCAGATACCCACGTATCCAAGGGCAAAAGGGAGAACACAGAGAGGCTGAGATTTTACGATAACAGAGAGGGAAATCTGGAAGAAATAAGCACTCTGTTGAGGGCTGGAAAGGTACCCAAAGTCGAATATCACAGCTTTTATGTATACGTGCCAAAGGTGCGGAAAGTTATATTTATTGACTACTGGTCCAAAGTGGTGCAGCGGGCAATATATGACGTGCTGAATCCTAAAATATGCCGGACGTTTATAGAACATACCTATGCGTGCGTAAAGGGACGCGGGCAGCTGGCAGCCATGGAACAGCTTTATACCTGGATGCGAGAAACCAGAACGTCCGGAACTGAATGGTATTATTACAAGTTTGATGTTGCAAAATTCTTTTACCGCATTGACCACGAAATACTTATGGATATTTGCAGGAAAAAGATAGATGATCCGCGAACCGTTGACTTGTTAGGGTATTACATAAACAATGATGCGGTTCCGTTCGGTATGCCGCTGGATGCAAACCAGCTGACAATTACCGAGGAGCAAATGCTGTATGATTTAGGAATACCTATCGGCGGCGGCCTGTCCCATATGCTGGGTAATATGTATCTGGATCCACTTGACCAGTTTTGCAAGAGGGTACTGGGAATAAAACGGTATATCCGGTACATGGACGACATTATAATCCTGGACAATGACAAGGAACGCCTGAAAGAATACGGCAGAAGAATGACACAGTTTTTAGAGGAACGACTACACTTGAATTTCAACAGCAAGACAGCACTCCGGCCGGTGCGGGTTGGTTGTGAATTTGTTGGTTTTGTTATTTATAACGACCATGTAATCCTGAGAAAAAGCACAACGCTTCGGATGAAGAGAACTCTCCGGAAAACGCGCCAGGACTACCACGACAACCTGATCACATTCAAGGAGGCAAACGCAACCATGCAGAGCTACCTGGCCATGCTGAGCCATGTGGATTGCAAGAAATTCAAGGAAAAATTGCTAAATGAATTTGTATTGACCCATGCGGATGATAATGGAGAGGAGCAAATCATAAACGTGATTGAAACGGGAGGAATAGGAGCACTCGACTATGAAACAATGTATTGCTGAGGTATTGGAAACCCAGTCGGAAATTATACAGCTGCAAAGGAATGTTATTGACCGCCTGGCGGCCGCATTATTGCAGCACAGTATGATTGAAGAGGAAGAACTGGCAATGATGCAGCAGGCGGCAGACCTGCAAAGAGGCATAGAAGAATGAAACCCATAAAAAGAATTGACCGCAGAGCTGGCCCTGGCCGGTTCTTTTATTTTGCAGAAAATTAAAATGATGAGGTAAGGGAGCATGACATTGAAAGAGATTTTAGAAACCGGCGGCGGTGTGCTGCTGATTGTGCTCACCCTTGTACAGATCGCACCTATCAAGGTAAACCCATGGAGCGTTATCGCAGCAGCCCTGGGGCGTGCTTTAAACAAGGATGTGATTGATCTGATTGAGAAAGGGAAAGCGGAAACGGCCAGGTACCGGATCATTCGCTTTAATGACGAAATTAGACACGACGTAAGGCACACGGAAGAACATTTCACACAGATCATAGAGGACATTGACACATACGAAAATTTTTGTGCAGAGCACCCAAAGTTCCACAATGGTAAAGCAGTGCGCTCGATTGCCAATATCCGCAAAATTTATGATAAATGTTGTGAAGAAAATTCTTTCCTGGTATGAACTGCAAGGAGTGAGACAAGGTTGAGAAAGTTATTTTTTAAGAAGAAACTAGATTATGAGAAGCGCATGAAAGAACTTGACCAGATAGCGGAGGAGCAGCAGCTGAGGCAGCGGGTACGTGACCGAGAGCGTGAGCTGGGACTGAGGCACACCCGGAAGAAACCGGCCTGGGGTAAGGCTATGATGGCGGTTGTATACGGTCTTTGTATTGAAATAGTAATCTATGCAGAGATTGTTATGTGGATGCGCTTCGACTTGTCGGCACTGTACGCGCTGATCGGTGTACCAGCGGCCATGTTTGGAGTATTTTGGGCGTATGCGCAGAAATCCGCAAAGGAAAACACCAAGGGCGGCATTGTGTACGACATGAACATAAGGCAGGCAGAAACTGACGATCTGGCCGGAATGGAGCCAGAAAACAACACAGATACCGGAGAGGGTATCGGATAAGGAGCAAAAACATGACTTTAGAAATTTTTTTACTGGGATTGATGATCGTATCTATTTTTACGGGGCTGTTTACTGAGGGCATTAAGAAGCTGCTGGACGAAATGACAGTGAAGTACCACTCTAATTTTCTGGCCGGCGGTGTGGCCGTAGTGCTGTCCACCCTGGTAGGTGCCGGGTACCTGATTCTGACGGAGACGCAGATCAATGACAAGATGGCGGTATATTTAATTGCACTCGTGTTGCTGTCCTGGCTTGCTTCCATGGTCGGGTATGACAAAGTAATTCAGGCCATTGCACAGCTGAAAAGAACAGATAATAACGCACAGGGCGGCCGATAAGGTCGCCTTTTCCTATGGGAGGGACGTACATGACAGAGCAGGAATTTATCAGCTTTATGGGGCCACTGGCGCAGGCAGACATGGCAAAAAGCGGCGTGCTGGCTTCGGTAACAACGGCGCAGTCAATCCTGGAATCCGGTCACGGTAGCACAGAGCTGGCCAGAAATGCAAACAACTTTTTTGGGATGAAATGCAGCTTATCCGGGAATACCTGGCCAGGAAGTACCTGGGACGGCGTAAGCAAGTACCGGAAGCAGACCGGAGAAGAGGACGCGAACGGGAACGCCTACACAATTACAGCAGATTTCCGGAAATATGCGAGTGCTGCCGACAGTGTGGCGGACCACAGCGCATATTTGCTGGGCGCTATGAATGGCAGCAAACAGCGTTATGCAGGCCTGAAAGGAGAAACGGATCCGGCGAAAGCTATCGGAATCATAAAGGCAGGCGGATATGCAACAGATACAAAGTATGTGAGTAAAGTCCTGAGTATTATCAACAAATATGAGTTGACGGAATACGACCAGGCAACAAAGGGAGGAGTGAGCAACTTGAAAATTAACCAGAACCCGAACTTCGGAACACACAACACAAGCCCACGCAGCGGAGAAATTGAGTACATTGTTATCCACTATGTAGGAGCAACCGGAACCGCAAAAAATAATATTGATTATTACAATCAGCGCAGCACGACCAATGCCAGCGCTGATTTTTATGTCGGCTTCGAGGGCGAAAAGTGGCAGTATAACCCGGACCCGAAAGCCCGTTACTGCTGGGCCGTAGGCGGCGGAAAACAGTCCAGCTATGGCGGCAGCCTGTACGGTGTGGCCAGAAACGCCAACAGCGTGTCCATTGAAATGTGCGTAAGAAACAAAGGAAACAAGAACGCCAACAGCAAAGACTGGTATTTTGAGCAGGCAACCATTGACAGTGCAGTGGAACTGACCAAGTACCTCATGAAGCTGTACGGGGTACCGGCTTCCAGAGTCATCCGCCATTTTGATGTAAACGGCAAGTTATGCCCTGGCGTGTACGGATGGAACTCCGCAAGCGGATCTGAAAGCGCATGGAACGACTTTAAAAAGAGAATCGGCAGCGCAGCGGCAGCCACACCGGCAACGCCAGTACAGCCAGCCGCAACGGAAAAGAAATATTACAGAGTCCGCAAGACCTGGGCGGATGCAGCAAGCCAGAAAGGTGCTTTTACCAGCCTGGCAAATGCCAAAGCGTGTGCTGATCAGAACAAAGGTTACAAGGTGTTCGACTGGAACGGCAAGCAGGTTTATCCGGCGGCAGCATTCCAGCCGTACCAGGTGCGCGTTGAAATTACCGATTTGAGAATCCGGAAGGGGGCGGGCACAAATTACGATTATTGGACGGAGAAAAACGGACAGTCGAAGTATACCGGAAAAGGTACTTTTACAATCGTAAAGGAAAAGAACGGAGCAGGCGCGACAAAATGGGGTCTGCTGAAAGCATACGAGAAGAACGCAGACGGCTGGATCAGCCTGGACTATGTAAAACGGGTATAATTTGCCCGTTGTCTATTCTGTATCTTTTTGGCAAGGCTTTTTGTCTGTTATTCCGGGATTTACAGAAATGAAAATATAGTGTAAAATGCGCCGAAGAGGGGGTTTTCAAGGGGACAGGCCAACGCCTGAAACTGAGAAAACCACCCTCTTTTTTTGTGCCCGAAAACCGTTGTCTATTCTGTATCCTTTTCGTACACTTCACTACACTAAAGTTTGTCTATTCGGTCTATGGATTATAAACCACCATTGGTTTATAATATAGACAGTTGAAAGAGATACGGAGGTAAACAAAAATGAGTGTAGCAGAAACGATTTTACAGCAGTTAGGCGGCCAGAGTTTTACAGCAATGACAGGTTCAAAGAATTACCTGGCAGACGGCAACAGCCTGAGAATGACACTTGCAAAGAACCACAGCAAGGCAAACCGCCTGACAGTTACCCTTGACGAGGCAACAGACACATACCGGATGCACTTTTATAAGTACATACCAGGCCACCTGAACAAGAAAACTTTTGAATGGGTACCTGATAAAGTTGTTGAGGTTGCAGAGTTTGACAATGTATATTGCGATATGCTGCAGGAACTGTTTACACAGATAACATGGATGTATACCAGATTATAAGAAAGTGGAGGGCATGAGATATGCAGATTAAAAGATTAAGAAATACACATTTTGGAACCAAGAAAATCAGCCGCGTGGTAACAGGTTGGGCGCTGTACGAACCGGGCAAAGGTTGGGTTGCCTTTAGTGCAGACCGTGACGAGTTTGGTATTTTAATACCGTATATCCCATGCGGTGGCAAGAGAGCACTGCAGAGCATTTTGGATGCTGGCGGCTTTTGTAGCTTTGAGGGTATGGAGTATGTGCAGGAGCTGGCAGCGTAAGCTGCCGGATCCGGAAAGGGGTATGCTATTATGATGATTAGAGAATTTGTTGACCGCACGGGATTTGAGCCGACGGCCACGGAATACGCAGCCATTGAAGAAAAATATTACAGTTTTGATGGCTCAAAGGATGAATTTTGCAAGGCATGGGTTAAGGACGGAGGAATCCAGCGATTGACACGCCAGCGGGCAGAAAAAATTGCAGATCTGGAAAAACAGATTCTGGAAGAGCGCAGAGTTTGGCAAGAGCAAATGAAAGGCGCACAGATTATGGTTGAAAAAATGCGCGAACAGTTGGATCGTGAGCTTGAATGGAAACCCGCAGAAAACGCTGGCACAGGAATGAGCCAGGAGGACTATGAAGAACTTGCTAAAATAGGTACATGCCTTACAGTTCAGGAAGCAGAAAAGTTTTTGTATACAGAGTGTGGATTTGCACCGGAAAATATACTCATACTGGACAAGGCAAGTAGTTACGAGGTAAACAAGTACAGACGATTGCGCGAGAGCGGAACGTGGGAACGCAAACCAGTATACTGTTCAAGTGATTATAATTATATCCGGTTTGATTGCATGGGATGGCAGTGGGAACTGATTAACGGAGAACTGCAACGGTATTATTGATTGAGGAGGGCGGTATGGTAAAAAGAGAATGGTACCGGGACCGGTACAACAGTAAAAAAACATGGGAGGTCGTGAAGATGGTAGGCGGCTACTATTTGCGCCAGTACATTAACGGCCAGCAGGTAAACACCGGACTCCGGACAACAAAGGCTTTTATTGCAAGCATTGGTATTTTTGAATTTGAAAGAATCGCATAGGAGGGCAAAGTTATGACGAATTTAGCAAACAAAATCGGCGGCGCATTATTTGGTGTAGCAGTAGGGGACGCACTGGGCGCCCCGCTGGAATTTATGAACGCAAAGGAAATCCAGCACAAGCACGGTACCGTGAAAGAAATGATCGGCGGCGGATGGTTGAGCGTAAAGCCGGGAGAAGTTACCGACGACACGCAAATGACGATTGCAGCAGCCCTGGGTGTAGCAATGCACCCAGATAATCCGGAACCATGGGCGGGCAAGCATTTTGCAGAGTGGGCTATGGGCGGCCCGAAAGATATCGGTGGAACCTGCCGCAGTGCGATCACAAACGCCCTGCAGATGATGCTGAGACGGCCAGATCTGAAAGATTGCAAGGGCCTGGCACCATATGAGCTATGGGAGCAGGCAGCACAGCTGACAGCCCAGCAGAACGGCAACAGAAGCGCAGGCAATGGTGCCCTGATGCGTACCGTGTACCCTGGCCTGTACTATACAGACGAAAGCAGAGCCGTAGAGGTTGCGGACAGAATCGGACGCCTGACGCACTGGGACGACCTGAGCACGGAGGCTTGCCAGCTTTATACAAAAATGATATACTATTTAATCATGCACCATGCAGATACGGTGCAAAAACTATGCAACGGCCTGAACGACATTACAAGGGGCACACGATACAGCCGAAAGGCAGAGCCGGCAAACCTGAATCCTAGCGGTTTTGTGGTTGACTCTTTGCATTGCGCCCTGCACTGCCTGAGAAGTACAAAGAACTTTGAGGCGGCCGTTGTTAAAGCTGCAAACCTGGGAGGAGACGCAGACACAATCGCAGCTATTACCGGCGGGCTGGCCGGTGCCCTGTATGGATATGAAAAGATTCCGCTCCGGTGGCGTATGGTACTGGACAGCGGCACAAAGAGCACGCTGATCAGCCTGACAGGCGACGCAGCGAAAAACCACGAGGAGAAAAAGAGATGAAAGCTATCTTGAATTTAAGTTTTTCTGATGAAAAGGGAATAAATTGCACCGCTTGTATGTTGAGTTTTTCAAAGGGAGAGCATTACCATTGCGCGGCATTGGGCACAAGACCTGTATGCCCGGAAGAGGGGTGCAGAAAAGATTGCCCTCTAAAAAGGGAGGAATAAAGATGGCAGCAACATACGGTAGAAAATTTAAAGGTGCCTCGCGCCGGGTACCGATAACAGTCCACGCACCACTTGATCGGCTTGACGCTATTGACGAGTACGTGGAAGAAAGGCGCCAGCAAGAGGGAAAAGCATACAGCCGCTCTGATTTTTACGAGGAGGCAGCCGCCTTGTATTTGGAAAAGCTGGGAAGAGGGCAAACAGAATGATGTGTACCAAAATTGTACCGGAAATTTTGAGAGCCAGAAAAACCACAAATAATATAAATAATATAAATAATAAAAACGTGTATGAAACATACAAAAACAGCAGCCGCTAAAACGTTGTTATTGAGTTTGAATAATGAAAAAAATCTGAGAACCCGCATAAACAGGGCGTTTGAGGGGCGTCAAGGTTCTATTTGATAACAAAATGATAACACTGGATATTTTGGTATTGTTTATCAGGTATCCTGTGGTTATCAGGTAATATGTGTGAAACCAACAAAAAAGGTCTTACTGAATTGAGTGAAATCA
>OLZW01000132.1_pt1 | contig 62291 bp, 63 predicted proteins | sample 1674281 | NCBI WGS metagenome assembly OLZW01 (sample SAMEA103958157, study PRJEB25191) | human gut metagenome | biome: human-associated habitat [ENVO:00009003]; feature: intestine environment [ENVO:2100002]; material: feces | place: Germany | collected 2013/2015
GGACTTGACCCGATAAGCGTCTGAAGAGTGCCCAACTCCCTTTATTCGGGGGTTGTCGCGCAATAACTTACCAACAATTACCCCTGAAGCCCCATTTTCTCTCCATCAGGGCGTCTAAATGACTGAGCCGCAATCTGTTCCTCAAAATCGTTCGCTTTACCGGGAATTCAAGGTCGTTTTTATTCTGATTACGCTTTGCGTGACCATTGCAGCAATTCCTGCGGTGGTGTTGACCGAGCTTTCAACCGGGTCGGGCGGCGCCATCAATGTGTCGGGCAGTCTGCGCATGATGAGCTACAAGCTTACGGTAGCCGTCAGCAACCCCTACGAAACGCATGAGGAGCGTGAGGCGAATACGCGGCGTGCCGTCGAGGAATTCTGGGAGCGGCTCACAAGGCCGGGGCTCCTCTCGAGCGTCCCTGATGATCCTGCTGATCCGATACGGGGCATGTACAACATTGTGGCCGAGCGCTTTGCATCTGAGATTCGTCCGCTTGCACTGAAGGGCATTGACGACGAAGCGGCGCGGCAGCGCTTCATGGGGGAAATCGGCGGCTTTGTGGACGACGTTGATGTTTTTGTGTTTGCGCTCGAGGAGCGTCTCTCCGGTTTGATGGGGTGGCTTAAAGCTATTTTGGTTTTTACGCTTCTTGGGGCACTGGCAGTGACTTTTGGCTTGCTTCGCGTGATGAAGTCGCGCATCTTTTCGCCGCTTGAGGAATTAGAAGCCGCAGCGGGATCGGTGCGAGAAGGAAATTTTGAGGTTCGTTCGAAAGCGGCGGAACACAATTCAGAGATCGGGCGCTTCGCGCGGGGCTTCAACTTTATGGTGAGCGAGCTTGAGCGGCTCTACGGCTCTCTCGAAGCAGAGGTTGCAAAAAAAACGGCGGACCTCAACAGACGCAATCAAGGGCTTCAGTTCCTGGCCCAGGCATCCGAGCAGCTTCTTGTTGACGGACCAGCATTGCCTGACGCGGTCAAGAAGGTACTGGAAGGCGCGGCGCAGCTCACGGGAGCAAATGGAGCCGCTTTCTGCGTAAGCGCCGATCCGCAGAAAGCATGGGATGAGGAAAAATCCTGGCGCTTTGCTGAAACGCCGGGCAATGGCCTGGGGCGGGAAGGCCATCTGCTCAATATTCCGGCGATCGGAGTTCGGGAGGAAACGCTCGGCATGCTGAAGATCTGGTTCCCGGAGGAGCCTTCGGCCTGGCAGAGCAATTTTCTCGGCATGACGGCAGCCCTTATCGGCCGAGCCGTGGATGCGTCGCTGCGCACGATGGATGACCGGCGACTGGCTGTGCTCGAGGAGCGGTCCACGATCGCGCGCGAACTTCATGACTCGATTGCCCAATCGCTTTCATTCTCCAAGATTCAGCTGCTGAGGCTGAAGCGTGCAATTGAGGCTGACCCGACGGGAGACGCTGCCCGCGAGGTTCTGATTGAGCTTGACGAAGGCATTTCCACTGCATACCGGCAGCTGCGCGAGGTGTTGACGGCTTTCCGGCTGCAGATACAGGGTACGGGGTTCGGCGACGCAGTGAATGCTGCTGTAGATGCGTTCAGGAACCGCACCGGCATGCCTGTATCGCTTACCAACACGCTGCTCGGTGTGGAAATTTCTACCAACGACCAGGTTCACTTCATCCAGATTTTGCGTGAAGCCCTCTCCAATATAGAGAAGCATGCCCGGGCGACGCAGGCGGCCGTGCGCATAGAAACGGCAGGTGCCGGCGGATGCATTCTCACGGTGACGGACAACGGGATCGGAATCCCCGAGCATGCGGAAAAGGCCCGGCACTTTGGTCTCGGCATCATGAAGGAGCGTGCGGAAGCATTAGGCGCGACGATAGAAGTGGCCCGCAGGCCTGAAGGCGGCACCGTCGTGCGGGTTGAAAAGAAACCCGGGATGAAATCTCAGACGGCACAATAAAGTACGAGAGGGAAGGCGTAAAAGTTCAATATCGGATTTGTCCTGAAAGAGGAGGATGCGCAATGGCGCATAGAATCTCTGAATGGAGACTCCTCCGGGGGCCGGTGAATATGCCGTTTACACTTAACGCTTGCCGGCGTACAGGCCTCTCATGGTCTCTTTCCGGCTTAAGGAATACGTTTTATGAACGCGCCAGAATCAAAAACCGCTGCGGCAGACAAGCACACCGTGCTGGTGGTTGACGACCACCCGCTTTTTCGCCGGGGCGTAAGGGAGCTGCTTTCGCTTGACGACACGATTTCAGTTGTGGGCGAAGCCGGAACGCGTGATGAAGCAGTGCTTCTCGCGAGACAGCTCGAGCCTGAACTGATTGTGCTCGACCTCAATATGCGCGGTTCATCAGGGGTGGAAATCCTGACGACGCTCAAGTCGGAAGATCCGTCAATGCGCATTGTGATTTTGACGGTGAGCGATTCCGGCGACGATCTTCTCGCCTGCATTCGAGCGGGTGCAGACGGCTATTTTCTGAAGGATATGGAGCCCGAGCGTTTTCTTGAGAACGTGCATGAAGCGCTCGAAGGGCGCCTCATCGTGGATACTGCGATGGTGAGGTATCTCACGGACATGATTCGTGAGAAAGCTCAGCCTGAGGCGCCTAATCCTCTGACGGAGCGCGAAGAAGAAGTGCTCAGCTATATCGCGCAGGGGCTGACGAATAAGATGATCGGGCGAAAGCTCCAGATTTCCGACGGCACCGTCAAGGGACATGTGAAGCATCTTCTCAAAAAGCTGGGCTTCAACAGCCGTGTTGAAGCGGCCGTCTGGGCTGCTCAAAGGGAGGAGCAGAAAGCAAAGCGGCAGATGTGATGTCTGCCGCTTATTGGAGAGAGAATCCGTTAGTCCTCGGTGGCGTCGTTCGCGTTGACGGGAGCGAGGGGCTTCGCCTGTGAGCTTTCTGCGTGGCAGAGCATGCATTCAAAGCGTTCACCGGCAAGCTTCCCCGGAGCCGCATAGTGCGAACGGGGGATTTCGCCCTTTTGGCGCGCACGATCGGCAGGCTGCTCGCGGTGGCACATCAGGCAGTTGTTCTTGTCGATGGTGATGGGAAGATAGTTTGCTACCGGATGGGGAATCGGGCTCGGAGCGCCGATGATGGGGTTGTCGGCAGCCAGCACCGGGCCGGCAAGGAGAGACGTGCAGGCGAATGCGGCAAAAATCGTATAGCGGGTCATAAGGTTCTCCAGAATTTCTAATTCAATTGATGTGTATTTTTGCTGGGAGAGGAGCCGGGGATGCGGAAGTGAAGCGCGTCTTCCGGACAGACCTCAATGCAGCGGCCGCAGTTGAGGCATTCCCCCGAGGGAATGCGGCCGCTTTCTGCCATGTCCTTGAAGCGGATGATCTGCTTTTCCGGACACACTCTGAGGCAGTCGGCGCAGCGCGTGCATTTCGCGTCTGTAAATGCAATGGTCACGAGAGGCCGGGGCGAGGCTCTCCCTGCAAGCGACCAGAAGGCGCCGAGCGGGCAGAGGTGTCCGCACCAGCCGTTGCGCATGAGTCCGAGCTCCAGCGCAAAGACTGCAAGCGCAGCAGAAAGTGCCGAGAGGCCGGTTCCGTAAGCGACGTCGCGCCAGATGATGGCCTGCGGGCTCACGGCTTCAAATGCTGCTGAGCCGGTGGCGAAGCTCGCCGCCAGCGTGCCTGCAAGCACGGCATAGCGCGCGCTTCTCGGCAGACGGATGTAGTCGGCGGAAAGGCCGAGCTTTGTCCGGAGCCATTCGGCCGCCTCAACCACCAGGTTCATCGGACAGATCCATCCGCAGAAGGTCCGGGAGCCGAGAAGGCTGTAGAAAAGCGTGATGAGCGCTGTCCCGATGAGCGTCGTCGCCGTCGGAATGATTCCGGTAAGAAGCCGCTCCAGGAAGGCAAGCGGGTCGCCCAACGGGATCATTCCGAGAAGCTTCGATTGCGACAGGTCCCCAAGGAGCAGGGGCTTCCCGGCGATTTCCCATCCCCAGCGGGCGGACCCCGCAAAAAGGATGAGTACCAGGAGCTCGGTAATGCGTCTTGCGATCGTGAAGCGGTGCCGGCGCATAAAGGCTTGATGCGTCATAACGGCTCCTCGCTATTGAGGTAGTCCATGCCCGGAGCAGTCGCCGGCGCCTTGGCAGCATTGCCTTCAGACGATGCTGCATCGGGCGTTGCGGGGGGACCCTCACGGCGCATGTTCTTCGGATCCTCTTCAGAGAGCCAGCCGAGACGGTAGTGGCTGCCGATCGTGCCGAGTACGGACGACGGATCAGCCACGCGGATTGCCGCCTCATCGGTCGGGCAGGCCTTTTCGCAAAGGCCGCACCCCGTGCAGGCATCCGGGTGGATGACGGGCACAAAAACCGCGTGACGCGAAAGGCCCCGGGGGCGCACTTCAATGGTGAGCGCGCGGCCGTTCTCCGGACATTCACGGAAGCAGACCTCGCAGCGCAGCCCCTGCCAGGAAAGGCATGAGTTGGGGTCCACCACTGCGACGCCCATGCGGGCGTCGCGAATGTCCGTGAGGTCTGGGTCGAGTGCGCCGGTCGGGCACGCCTTGACGCAGGGAAGATCCCTGCACATGTAGCAGGGGATCTCCCGCGGCGTGAAGTAAGGCGTTCCAACGGGAGCGGGAGACCGCATGCCTGCAAGCTTGAGGGTGTCGTAGGGACACGCGCTCACGCACTGACCGCAGCGCGCGCAGGCGGCGCTGAAGGCCTCTGCGGGAAGCGCTCCGGGCGGTCGAGGCTGCCAGCGGGCAGCGCTCTCGCGTACGGGGATCATCCCGAGAAGAAATGCACCTGCCGTCATGGCGCATCCCGAGGAAATAATCCCCTCAAGAAGCGCCCGGCGGCTCAGGCTTTCCCGGCTCGTCACGGCATCAGGCCTTTCTCACGAGGACCGCGGTCTTTTTGAAGTCCGGTTCCTCGGAAAGCGGGTCCGTAGCGTCGATAACGACGGCATTGCACTTCACCTTCTCGTCGAAGAAGGCAAGCCATACCGTACCGGCAGGCATGATGTTGCGGACCTGCGTTTCCACAAGCGCCTCACAGGTGCCGTGGCGGCTTTCGACATGAGCAAGGTCGCCGCGCTTGAGACCGCGTTTTTCGGCGTCGCCCGGGTTCATGTAGAGGAGCGCCTGCGGAGCTGCACGGTGCAGTTCCGGCACGCGGCGGGTCATGGAGCCGGTATGCCAGTGCTCGAGGATGCGGCCTGTGCAGAGCCAGAGGTCGTAGTGCCCGTCAGGCTGCTCGACCGGCGCGGCATAAGGACGGAAGAAGATCTTTGCCGTACCCGCATAGGCCGTTTGCTTCGGATCGGTAACGTTGTAGAGGTCTCCTGAGGCAACGGGCTTCATGAGCTTGCCGTAGAAGAGGTTGTCCTCCTTCGCATAGGGATCGTATTCGGTGTTGAAGCGGTAAAGCGTTTCCTTGCCGTTCACGACAGGCCAGATGAGGCCGCGGCATTTCGGGTCCTGATAGGTATCGAAATCTGCCAGATCATGACCGTCGCCGAGCGTGAACTGGCGGTACTCGTTGAAGAGCGCCTTTTCAGGGAACCACTTGAGGCCGAGCGCGTCGCCCGTGTTGTTGAGTTCGCTCTTATAGAGCGGATCCGGCCACACCGCTTCTGCGCGCTTCCCCGTCGGAGCAAAGAGCGCATCAAAGAGCGTGGTTTCGGGCTTCATGCCCATGGCTTCAGCTTCGGCAAGCACGTCGGGGAGCTTGTCGTCCTTCACGCCCTTGACGGGTACGCTCTTCCAGGTTTCGCCGATGGTGAAGCGCTTGGCGAGCTCCATCATCATCCAGACGTCGGTCCGTGCTTCGCCCGGGGACTTTACGAGCTGATGCCAGCCCTGCGTGCGGCGTTCTGCATTGCCGTAGAGGCCCCATTTTTCAAAGTGAGCCGCGGCCGGGAGAATCAGGTCTGCGCAGCGTGCGGAGAAAGTCGGATAAATGTCCGAAACAACCACAAAAGCGTCCGGACGACGGCAGGCCTTGATCCAGTGGTTATTGTTCGGCGCCGACTGAATGATGTTGACGACCTGCGTCCAGAGGAAGTCGATCGACTCGTCCTCGACGCCTCTCAGGATCTTCATGAGGGAAGCGCCGACCTTAGGATTCAGCGTGCCGGCAGGAAGATTCCAGATCTTTTCCGTCTTCGCGCGATGAGCCGGATTGGCGACCAGCATGTCGGCGGGAAGTCTGTGGCAGAAGGCGCCCACTTCACGGGCAGAGCCGCAGGCAGAGGGCTGACCCGTGAGCGAGAAAGCGCCGTTCCCGGGCAGGGCGTGCTTGCCGAGGAGCAGGTGATAGGCATAGATCTGCTCATTCACCCAGACGCCGCGCTGGTGCTGATTGACGCCCATGCACCAGTAGCTCATGATGTCGCGCTTTTCGTCGCAGATGTAGTCGGCGAGCTCCATGAGCTTCTTCTTGAAGGTGTCGATCGACTCATCATTGTCGCCCTTGGCGAGTTCCGCCACGAACTCCAGCGTGTAGGGCTCGACGCCCTTTTTGAAATCCTCAAAGGAAATCTTCCAGTGCTTGCCGGCGGTGCCGCCGGAATTTTTCTGCGGCACGACTTCGCCTTCTTTTCTGCCCTGGGCGACCGCTTCCCACTTGTCGAGCTTCACGGAGAGCTGGCGGGCCATCACGTCCTTTTCGGCCGGGAAGGCGAACTTGTCCGTGTTGCGAAGGCCAAAGCCAATGTCCGTCACGCCCGCGCAGAAGATGCAGTGCTTTTCGACGTAGGACTGATTCACCTTGCCGCGGCGGATGATTTCGCGAAGAATGAAGTTGAGGATCGCGAGGTCCGTATTCGGGCGGAAGATGATGACAAGGTCGGAGAGATTCGACGAGCTCGAGCGATGCGTCGTGAGCTGAATGATGCGCGTTCCCTTGTCGGTAAGACGGCGGTTTGCCATGCGCGACCAGAGCACCGGATGCGCTTCAGCCGGGTTGTTGCCCCAGAGAATGATGGTGTTGGTTTTTTCAATGTCGGCGTAGCAGTTTGCCGGCTCGTCAACACCGAAGGTCTGGTAGAAGCCGACGACGGCTGACGCCATGCAGAGGCGCGCATTGGGGTCGATGTTGTTCGAGCGGAAGCCCCCCTTCATGAGCTTCGAAGCGGTATAGGCTTCCGGAATCGTGTACTGGCCCGACCCGATGATCGAAATGCCCTCGGGACCCTTCTTTTCATAGGTCGCACGCAGGTGCTTCGTCATTTCGCTGAGGGCCGTTTCCCACGATACGGGCTCAAAGCGGCCGGACTTGTCGAATTTGCCGTCCTTCATGCGCATCAGGGGCTGAGTAAGACGGTCCTTGCCGTACATGATCTTGGCGTTGAAATAACCCTTTACGCAGTTGAGGCCGCGGTTCACCGGGGCTTCAGGGTCTCCCTTGGTGGCAACGACGCGGCCGTCGCGCACGCCGACCATCAGGCCGCAGCCGGTGCCGCAGAAGCGGCAGACGGATTTGTGCCAGCTGATGCCCTGGTCGAGTGTATTTGCGTCAGCAGCCTCGGCTGCGGTGACGGGAATGCCGAGCGAAAGCGCGGCGCTTGCGGCGATGCCCGACTTGAGCACCGTACGGCGATGGAAAGTGACTGGGCGTTCCTGGTTCATGTGCAATCTCCCTCAGATTGGCTAGACCCGAAAGTCTTCTGAAAGCACGGCATCATCTGCCGGCGGCGTCTCTTTAAGAGGCGTCCGGACGATGTTCGATGAGGCTGACGTCAAAGACGTCAGCGAGTTCAGAGACAGTTCGGAAGAGACGGACTTCGTCATCGGTTGTGGCAGCCTCAATGGTGCAGATGAAGCGGTCTGTAGCCGGATCGGTCTGGTGGGGCTCCACGCCATTAATGCGGCGGGCTGCTTCGACGGCAGCCTCAAGCCGGCCCGGACGTGCGATGACGAGAATGGCGGAATAGTTCATAGTCGGGGTCAACGGATAATTCTTTTGTTTACTTTGTGAATTGATCCACTGATTTATTTTCGATCGCTCTAATCCGTCGGTCTAGCTCCCAAAGAGGAGGGTTCTGAGAGGCCGAACATATCCCGAACGGGAGATGTGAAATGCTTTCTAATGAGTATTTTCCGCGTCGGCCTGGCTCGGCGAGAGGATTGTCAGAATGATGGCGGCCAGTACAAGGAGTGCGGCAAGAAAATAGGGGGTGCCGGCAGCAAGATCCGTCGGGGCGCTTTGCGAGGTGAAGAACAGCAGGGGCGTACCGAGGAGCGGACTTATGGCTCCTGTGAAGCTGTTGAGAGAGCTGGCTGCGCCGAGCCGTACGCCTTGCGTTGTCGGGGATCCTGTACGACTGATGACGCTCTGGAGCGTCGGCCCGACAACGCCCATGAGCGAAAAGAGCGCGAGAAGAGGAAGAAGAAATGTGCCGGCAGTGGAGAAGCCGATGCCGATCAATGCAGTAAAGCCGCAGAAGAGTCCGGCGAAAACGAGATGCGTAGGGGAAAGCTTTGCGGAAAGACGCGGCAGAATCCAGCCTTGCGTAATCGTAATCGCGGCTCCAAGGACAAAAATGGAAATGCCGATCATCTTTGGAGACCAGCCGTACCGGAATTCCGTATAGAGCGCCCAGGTGCACTGCATCAGGCTCTGAGAGAGCGTATAGAGCGTAATGACGAGCAGTATCGGCAGAACAAGGCGTTCCCGTGAAAGCGCCAAAAGAGATGAAAACGGATTGAAGCGCTTCAGGGTAAAGGGGTCGCGAGCCGGCGCGCGCAAACTTTCCGGGAGCACGAAGAGGCCGTAGAGGAAGTTGAGCGCGCAGATGATGCCGGCAATCAGAAAGGGTCTGCTCGGATCTGTTTCGCCCAACATGCCGCCCACGGCCGGACCGAGGATGAAGGCAACGCCGAAAATCGCTCCGATGCGGCCAAACGCGGCGGTGCGATTTGATGCATCCGTAACGTCTGCAATGTAGGCTTGTGCGACGACGATATTGGAACTCATGGCGCCACCCAGAATGCGGGAGAGGAGAATAAGCCAGAGCGAGTCGCAGAAAGCCGGCACAAGCATCATGACTGCGAGGCCGAGAATGCCCGTAAGCAGAACCGGGCGGCGCCCGAGACGATCGGAAATGGCGCCGATCGCCGGCGCGGAAAAGAACTGCATGAGGCCGTAGCTCACCATGATGGCGCCGTACCAGGACGTCTGAGCATCGGGTGAGGATGCAAGCGTGCCGATAAGCCGCGGCAGCACCGGGATGATGAGCCCGATGCCAAGCGCGTCAAGAAACACGCAGGCAAGGACGAAGCCTACGGCTGGCGTTCTGACCATGAAAGAGGACCAAAAAGCAGGTGATGGAAGAGGGAATAATAGCCGGACAACAATCCCTCTATAAATTCAGGTGATTTGCCTATTGAAACTGATATCAATCAGCATTGATTCCTTCTCTCAACATTTCTGGTGGGTTAAGGCGAGGAATATCGGGAGGATGACTCAGGCGTATCCCTCGATCCCCTGCTAGTGTTGGGAAAGCAGTCTATAAAGACGTGCGCGCCTCTTCATAGGCAGAGCGCTCAGGCCTCTAGCGGACTGCTGAACATTTGAAGATGCGGATCCAGAGGGAAAAGGTCCGCATCCTTCTCAAAAAATATCAGAGCGGTATGTTCTGCGGGCTCCGACTTCTTCGGAGCCGATCCTCAACCCTTTCAGAAGATCCCGCCAGACGATCGGGTTTTTCTCTCCTTTTCCCCGAATCCGGAGCACTAGTTTATGAAGCGCGTTTTCCAGTTTGCGATGCCGTTTCTGCAGGCATCGCTTGTTAAGCAAATCGTTGTCGGCCTTGTTCTAGGCATAGCGCTCGGCCTTACCTTCCCTGAAGTTGCCAAGAGCGTCGGCCTCCTGGGCAGTCTCTTCGTGGCTGCACTGAAGGGCGTGGCGCCGATCCTCGTCTTCGTGCTGGTGATGTCGTCGATTGCGAATCAGCAGATTGCGGGCGATCGTCACATCAAGCCGATTGTTGTGCTTTATCTTCTCGGCACTTTTGCTGCCGCGCTTATTGCGGTAGGCGCGAGCTTCCTCTGGCCGACGGCCATTGCGCTCTCCGTGACGGATCAGGCGGTTTCTGCGCCGAGCGGCATTATGGAAGTGTTCCGTAATCTTCTGCTGCAGGCTGTTGATAATCCTGTGAACGCCATCAGTAAGGGCAACTACATCAGCATTCTCGTGTGGGCGATCGCCATGGGCGTGGTGCTCCGCCATGCGCACAGCTCTACGCGTGAAGTGCTGCTCGACGCCGCCCGCGCTGTGGAATTTATCGTCCGCCTCGTCATTCGTTTTGCGCCTTTCGGCATTTTCGGCCTGGTTGCCTCCACGCTTGCAACGACGGGGCTGGAAGCCTTCGCCGGCTACCTGAAGGTGCTTGCGGTGCTGGTGGGAACGATGTTCTTCATCGCGCTTGTCGTCAATCCCTTCCTGGTCTGGCTCTGCATCCGCAGGAACCCGTATCCCTATACGCTGATGACGCTGCGCGAATCGGGCGTTGCCGCTTTCTTCACGCGTTCGTCCGCGGCCAACATTCCTGTGAATCTTGAAATCTGCCGTCGTCTGGGTCTTCCGGAGGCCACTTATTCGATTTCCATCCCGGTAGGCGCTACCGTCAACATGCAGGGTGCCGCCATCACGATTACGGTGCTTACGCTTGCTGGCGTGCATACGCTCGGCATGCCGGTGGACGTCCTTTCGGCCATCTTCCTCTCCTTTGTCGCTGCGCTCTGCGCAGCCGGCGCCTCCGGCGTTCCGGGCGGCTCGCTCATGCTGATTCCGCTCGCCTGCGGCCTTTTTGGCATTGACCAGAACACCGCCATGCAGGTGGTGGCTGTCGGCTTCATCATCGGCGTGGTGCAGGATTCCTGCGAAACGGCCCTCAACTCTTCGGCCGATGCGCTCTTTACGATTGCGGCCTGCAAGCGTGCTGAACGCCTTCAGGGGAAGGAAGAATAAGTTCCTCCTGATTTCGCAATAAATCTCTGAACGCCCTGTCGCGGGATTGCTGCGGCAGGGCGTTCTTTTAGAATGCAGAACTTTGAGTTCACTTTCATTGGTCAAAATTCATGCGCCGCTATTCCTCCGCTTTGGAAGCGCTTCAGCAGGTCTTCGGATACGACTCTTTCCGCGGATTTCAGAAAGAGGTTGTTGAGACTGTTGTCAGTGGAGAGGATGCGCTTGTGCTCATGCCGACGGGCGGCGGGAAAAGCCTCTGCTACCAGATACCCGCGCTTCTGCGCGACGGCGTGGCCATTGTGGTTTCGCCGCTAATTGCGCTCATGCACGATCAGGTGGATGCGCTCGAGGAGCTTGGCGTACGGGCGGCATATCTGAATTCGACGCTTCTGCCTGAAGAGGCTGTGGAAGTCAGAAACCAGGTTCGGCGCGGCGAAATTGACCTGCTTTATGTTTCGCCGGAACGCCTTCTGATGTCCTCCATGCTCTCTTTTCTGAAGGAGCTCCGGATTTCTCTCTTTGCGATTGACGAAGCGCACTGCGTGAGCATCTGGGGACATGATTTCCGGCCGGAATACAGCAAGCTTTCGATTCTGAAGGAAACTTTTCCCCAGGTGCCGAGAATTGCACTCACCGCAACGGCAGATCAGAAGACGCGGGAAGAGATCGTGGAGAAGCTCCTTCTCAATCCGCGCAAGTTTATTGCGAGCTTTGACCGGCCCAATATCTTCTATCGAATTGTGGATAAGCACAACGTGAAGGAGCAGGTCGCGCACTTCATCCGCACGGAGCATCCCGGCGAGTGCGGGGTCGTTTACTGTCTTGCGCGCAGCACCTGCGAGGATGTCTGCGATTTTCTGCAGGAGAGAGGCGTGCGTGCGGTTTTTTATCATGCGGGGCTTACTGCCGAGGAGCGTGCCGCACGTCTTGCGCTTTTTCAGCGCGAGGATGACGTCGTCATGGTGGCTACCATCGCTTTCGGCATGGGCATTGACAAGCCCAATGTTCGGTTCGTCGCGCACGTGGACATGCCGAAGTCGATTGAAGGGTATTTCCAGGAAACCGGGCGTGCCGGACGAGACGGCCTCCCCTCCGACGCCTGGATGGCATACGGGCTTCGGGATGTCGTGAGTCAGCGCCGGTTTATTGAACAAAGCGACGCTGACGAACTCTATAAGCAGCTCTCCACGCAGAAGCTCGATGCAATGCTTGGTCTCGCAGAGGCCTGCGACTGCCGGCGGGTGAGGCTTCTTGCATATTTCGGAGAGAAAAGCGAGCCCTGCGGGAAGTGCGACAACTGCGTCAATCCGCCCAAAATCTGGGATGCGACGCTTGCGGCCAAAAAATTAATCAGCTGCATCTGGCGCATTCAGCAGAAGTCAGGGACAAGCTTCGGCGCAAAGCATGTGATTGATGTGCTTGTCGGCAAGGAAACCGAGCGGGTTCTCTCCTGCGGCCATAATGCGCTCAGTACCTGGGGAATCGGCAAGGATCTCAATGATCAGCAATGGCGGGCAGTGCTGAGGCAGCTGATTGCCCGGCATGTGGTTTGGGTCGATGCCGAGCGGCACAATGTACTGAGGCTCGGGCAGCTCGCCAACAACCTGCTGCGCGGGGAAATCCAGGTTGAAGTGCGCCGTGAAGTGATCGATCAGCCTGAGGGGAAATCTCACCGGGCGCAGGCCAAGGCGTCAAGAGACGAAATCCTGGCCGGTCTCGGAGGCAGTGCACGACAGATTTTTGAAGCGCTTAGAAAATGGAGGCTCGAGACGGCGCGCGCTCTCAATAAGCCTCCGTATGTGATTTTTCCCGACCGCACGCTTGCTGAAATCGCACGCAGAAAACCCGTGACGCTTGACGCAATGCTCGGCATTCCGGGCGTCGGAAGACGAAAGCTCGAAAGCTATGCAGAGGAGATCATCAAAATCGTGCGGGCGGAGTGCTGAAGGCGCCAGGCATCAGCTTTTGGGAGCCGTTACGCGGGGTTTCTGCTTCCTGTTGGCGAGAATGCGGTCAAAGAGAGAATTGGGAATGAGCCGCATGATTTTGGCAAGGACGCCCATCTGCCAGGGAATTACGCGGTAGGTCGTGCGCTCGGTGATGGCCCTCACCGCTTCGCGCGCAAAGTCATCGGGCTCCATAAGGAACGGCATCTTGTAGGGGTTCTCCGCCGTAAGCGGCGTACGAACGAATCCCGGGCAGATGGTGCTTACGAGAATGCCGTATTTCTGCAGTTCGATGCGCAGACTTTCGCAGTAGGTAATCACAGCGGATTTGCTTGCGCAATAGGCTTCAGATCCGGGCAGTCCTCTGATGCCGGCGACGGATCCCATGCCGACGAGCTGACCGTAGCCGCGCGCCTTCATGGGTTCAATGAAGGGGTGGAACGTGTAGGCCATGGCGAAGACATTGATGCGGTAGACCGCTTCGAGCATGTCGAGGTCTTCTTCGAACTCCGTTTTGACGCCGTGCGAAATGCCAGCATTGGCGATCACGAGCGTCGTGCCTCCCGAACGGCATTCGAATTCACGGGCGGCCGCAAATATTTCCTCACGATTGGTGACGTCGGCCGGCAGAACAAAGTGGCGCTTCAGGCCGCCGTTCAAAGAATCTGCAAGCTCTTCAAGACGATCTCGGCTTCGGGCCACAAGGCCCACCGTAGCGCCGCGGGCCGCGTAGGCGCGCGCAAGCGCAGCGCCAATGCCGCTAGAAGCGCCGGTGATGAAAACATTGAGCACAGGAAAACCTCTGGGTAGAAAAAAGAGGCGCTTCGGATGACGGCTCCGAAACGCCCCGTCTCTAATGGAAAATAAAGGTCAATCAGCGGCGCTGAGCACGGACCTGATCGACAAGGTAGGAGATGCAGGCAGGAGTCGCTTCACGCGTGCCGACAAGATGGGGGCCTGTGGAATAGATGCCGCCAACGCCGATCATCGGCGTGCTGTCGATCTGGTAGCTGTTCCAGTACTGCGTGGCCTGACGGGACTTATTCATGACGCTGAAGGAGCGCATGGTCTGTTCCCACTTCTTGCCGTCGACACCCGCTTTCGTCATGAAGTCGAGAATATCAGGGGCAGGATTATCGTAGTTGTAGGGATGCTCCTGATAGATCACGCTCTCGAAGAATTTCATGTGAAGTTCGTCGAGAAGGCCGAGTGCTTCAAGGGCGAAATAGGTCTGCGTGAAAGGCAGGAATTTCGGCTGCCAGGCCACCGGGCACACGCGGATGGTCACATCCTTGGAGGCCGTCTTGGCCCATTTCTCAAAATGCGGCGCAAACTGCAGGCAGTGCGGGCAGGTATAGGCGAAGAATTCCACGACTTCGATGGTGTCGCGCGGCGTGGGTGCAGGCGGATTGACGATGAGGTATTCCTTGCCGGCGGTATAGGTTGGCGCGGCAAGAAGAGAACCGGAAGCCGGGGCAAGCGCTGCGGCGAGAACGACCTGGCGACGAGAAAGCATTGCGGGTAATCCTTTTTGAATTTTGCAGTTCCGAAGGGGTGTTTACTGCTTGTCCTGAACAATAACAGGATTTAGACCCTGGTCAGAAAGGCTGTTGAGGACTTCCTGAGCAGCGGTCCGGGAAGCGAAAGGTCCGACGCGAACCCGCCAGTAGGAACCTGACTGGCGGATCTGTGCGCCGATGCCTTGCATGGCAAGGTTTGCAGCACTTGTTTCTGCATCACCCTGCTTCGAGAATGATCCCACCTGAACCCAGAAATTTTGAACTGAAGCAGGAGCCTTTTCTGTTTCAGAAGTTGAATCCCTTGCCACGGTTACGGTGCGCACGCTACCCGTTTCCTGAGGGGCGGCGAGCGCATCGTTTTGCTGATTAATCCTGGCATTGGGGTCAACCCCGCCGGCGAGCTTCGCGGCGGGGTCGACATCAGCGGTCACGCGATCGACCTTGTCGACGAAGGGCACCGGGCTTTTGGAGATGATCAGCATCGCGCCAGCGGCGATGCCGAGACCGGTAACCACGCCGATGAGAAAGCCGGCAAAGCCGGTAGCGAATCCGCTTTTTGCCACTTCAAGGCTCCCAGAAGGTTATTCAGACTTTTCTTCGGCCGTATCCTCTTCGCGGCGGCTCATGCGCTCAGGGGCAGAAATGCCGAGAAGACGAAGGCCATTGCCAAGCACCTGGCGGGCGGCGGCGAGAAGCGCGAGGCGTGCATTGCGCTCGGCGTCATTTTCAACCACGACGCGTTCGGCGTTGTAGAAGGCATGGAACGTTGCCGCAAGGTTCTTGAGGTAGTAGCAGAGCACGTGCGGCGCATGATCGCGCGCCGCGACGCGCAGCGTTGACGGATATTCCGCAATGGCGCCGATGAGTGCTTCGCTCGCTTTGGAATTGAGCGGAGAAAGGTCCGCTTCAGCGAGCTCGTCGTTTGTCGACACGGCATAGCCCTGTTCGAGAGCATTGGCGAAAACCGAGCAGATGCGCGCATGCGCGTACTGCAGATAGTAGACCGGGTTTTCGTCGCTCTTTTGCTGAGCGAGCGTTACGTCGAAGACGAATTCTGCGTCGGCCTTGCGGGAAACAAGGAAGTAGCGGGCGGCATCGCGGCCGGCCCAGTCGACCAGATCGCGAAGCGTTACGTAGTTGCCGGAGCGCTTGCTCATCTTCACAGGTTCGCCGTCCTTGATGACGGAGAGCATCTTATGAAGAATGTATTCCGGGAACGTCTTCGGAATCGAGATCCCAAGAACGCCGGAAGCCGCCTGCAGGCCTGCGCGGACGCGGGCGATGGTGCCGTGATGATCCGTGCCCTGAATGTTTACAGCTTTGGTGTAGCCGCGGCTGAACTTGTTGAGGTGGTAGGCAACATCCGGCACAAAATAGGTATAGGTGCCGTCGGCCTTCTTCATCACGCGATCCTTATCGTCCTTGAGCCCGTTGCCGAGATCTTCGAACGAAGTGGTGCGAAGCCAGAGCGCGCCGTCCTTTTCGTAGGTGTTGCCTGAATCGATGATCGCCTGAACGGTTTTCTGAACGGCGCCGGTGGAATAAAGAGAGGATTCGAGGAAGAAATTGTCGAATCTCACGCCGAGCGCAGAGAGGTCGTCGTCCTGTTCGTTGCGGAGGTATGCAACGGCATAACGGCGCACGAGATCCGTATCCGTGTAGTCGCCGGACGATTCGATGACGCCGCCGGCATGCGGATGAACAGGTTTTTTATCCAGAAAATCGCGGGCGATCGAAATGATGTATTCGCCGTGATAGGCATTTTCAGGAAGCTCGATGGTTTCGCCCTGAAGTTCGCGGCAGCGCAGCTGCACGGAGTGTGCAAGGTTGCCGATCTGCACGCCCGCATCGTTGTAGTAAAACTCGCGCGAAACCTTCCAGCCCTGGGAGCCGAGAAGATTGGCGAGCACGTCGCCTAGAGCGCCCTGGCGGGCATGTCCCAGGTGCAGGGGGCCGGTGGGGTTCGCCGAAACATACTCGAGAAGCACCGACTCTCCTTCATGCTCGCGGTTCGTGCCGTATGTCTCGCCCTGGCGAAGGACTTCGCCGATGATCGCTACACGGGCATTCTGCGCGACGCGAATGTTGATGAAGCCGGGGCCGGCGATCTCGACCGTGTCCACCGTCTGGGAGAAGGCTGGATCCGCCTTCATGGCGGCGACGAGCTCTTCGGCGATGGCGCGCGGATTTTTCTTCAGGCGACGGGCCAGCTGCAGGGCGCAGGTGCAGGCGATATCGCCGTGCGTCGGATCCTTCGGGCGCTCAAGCGTCGCCGGGGCATCTTCAGCGCCGAGCTTGGCGAGCGCTCCGGCGATGAGCTTCTGAATGGCTTCTTTCTGATTGTCGAGCATGGGAGAGAACGGGCTTCTAGGATATTGCGGGCGCTGGAATCAAAGGCGCTTGTCGCGCTCGATCCAGGCGTAGGCCGAATGATTGTGAATGGATTCGAAGTTTTCCGCTTCGACACGGTAGGCAACGACGCGATCGTCGGCGTTGAGCGCCTTGGCCATGTCGCGCACGAGGTCTTCGACGAACTTCGGGTGATCGTAGGCGTATTCGGTGACGTACTTTTCGTCCGAACGCTTCAGACGCGACCAGAGCTGGCAGGAGGCGGAGTTTTCAGCAATAGCGACCTGCTCTTCAAAGCTCATGGGCGCAGAGAGAATAAGCGAACTCGTCAGGTGCGAGCGCTGATTGTGGGCGCCGTGGCGGGAGATTTCCTTCGAGCACGGGCAGAGGCTCGTCACCGGCGCGAGCGCTTCCTGACGCACGGTTACCTCGCCCTTAACCGAGGAGGCGATGAGCGCGCACTGATAGTTCATGATGCTTTCGAGCTTGCTCACGGGCGCGATTTTGCGCACGAAGAAGGGAAAGCGGATTTCGATCGTTCCGTCCTCGGCGTGAAGGCGCTCGAGCATCTCTGCAAAGAGACGGCGCATCAGATCTGCATCAAGGGGTTCGCTCAGTTCTTCCATGAGCGCAATGAAGCGCGACATGTGCGTTCCCTTCTTGTCGGCGGGGAGCGAAACGGTCATGGTAATGTCGGCGACCGTATGCTGCGGCGCTTCGCGTCCGGCAACAATGACCGGCAGCCGGATGCCGCGTACGCCGACGCGATTGATGGCGATGTTGCGCTCATCTTCGGAGGACTGTACGTCCGGGAGAGTTGTCTTGTTTTCAGCTTCCATGGCGAAAGTCTTTGCTTTTATTTGGTGCGGACAGGCGTTCCCAATCATCATGATGGTTTCCGCAGTCCTTTGAATGACTTCATGCACGCGTCGGCTGGTCGGACGTGAACGAGACGGCGGCCAGAAGCACGCGCGCAGATACCGGAAAAAACCTTAAGGGGTTTTTCCTTGAGTTGGGTGGCTATCTTACTAGAGGTGCGCAGTGGATGCGCCCGAAGAGCGTGGGCCCAACTATGTAGACAGATACGATTTCTTGCATATTTCTGCCGTCTGCAATGATTTTGAGGCCGTGGAACATCTGCGATCGCGAAATGTGCGCCATGAACGCCCGATATACTTTTGACACATGACGCTGATAGAAGGAAGCAGGAAAGCCTCCCGCAACGGGCGTCATAGAGTAGAGAGACAACGATGCCAGTATTTATTTTTCCCCCCAGCGGCGGCAGCCCCATTCTGAGTTTCTTGGTCGGGCTCGCTACCCTTGCAATTCTCATAGGTCTCGTGATCTTCTTTCTGCCGCTTATTGCCGGCATAGTTATTGCCGTTATTCTTCTGATTGCGGCTGTTTATTGCTGGGGATGGCTCAAGCGAAAGTTCGGCTGGGAGTCTGAAGAGGAAAAGGCTTTTCGTCAGGCGATGGAAAAAGCCGAAGCGATGGCGCGTTCTCAGTATCACGGAGGTTCCGCTGCCTCCGGCACGGTTTATGAGCGCGAAGAGATTCGTATTTCCTCACCGGCGCGGCCAGGCGAACGCCGTCGTGTCATGAAGGATGTCGAGGATATTGAGGAAACGCCGGTAGCACCGAAGGATTCGTCAAAATCCTGATTTCATTCAGACTCAGGATTTTTTTCACGGGCGTACAGACTGCAGCTGTACGCCCGAATTGCATCAGAGCAGCGGAGAAATCAGGTAGGACGCTCCTTCGCGCAGCCGGTTGGAAAGCGGACGGTTGCGCCAGACATCGGCCTGAAGTTCACTGCAGTGCGTTTCGTATTCAGCATGCAGCGCCGAAAGATCGCGCACGAACGCTTCGTCGAAAATCGCCATCATCAATTCGAAATTGAGATGCAGGGAGCGGTTGTCGATGTTGAGGGTTCCGAAAACTGCGAATTCGTTGTCTACAGAAATGGATTTGGTGTGCAGAAGCCCCCCTTCATAGAGAAGGATCCGCACGCCGGCCTCAAGAAGATCGTCGAAATAGCGGCGCATGGCCCAGCCCGTGGCCGGGTTGTCGCATTTCTCCGGAACAATGAGGGTTACGGCGACGCCGCGCAGCACTGCGTTAAAGAGCGCGCAGACCACTGATTCCGTCGGAATGAAATAGGGTGTGGTGATGGTCAGCGTATGTTCCGCGCGGTTAATGGCCTCAATCACCAGAAGAAGGTTGCGGTCGCCGTTGGCGTATGGCCCGGACGGAACCGTCGCAATGACGGCATCTCCGGCATTGAGAGCGGCTTCAGCAGCGAAGGTCTCTTCGAAATCAGCCAGATCGCCGTCGGGCTGCAGCGCCCAATCGAATTGCCAGACCGCAGCAAGCGATGCGACCGCAGGTCCTTCAACTCTGACCATGGCGTCGACCCAGGCTCCGACGATGGAAGCTTCTGCATAGCTTCGGGGGTCGATCATATTGAAGCTCCCCGTATAGGCGATCCTATTGTCGATGACGACGGTTTTGCGATGAAGTCGGATATCTGCGCGCTGGAGGCCAAAAAAACGCAGAAATTTCATCGGAAGCGCGGAAGCAATGATGACGCCTTCACGCTCGAGCAGTTTTTTTGCTTTGGATCGGAGAAAAACGCGCGAACCGAAATCATCGACGAGAAGTCGTATGCGTACGCCGCGTCTGGCGGCATCAATCAGGGCGCGTGTTATTTCCCGTACCTCTCCGCCGTCTTCCCAGATGTAGAACTCCATGTCGATGGACTGACTGGCGGACGCGATGTCTTTGTGGAGTGAAGCAATGGTTTCGGCGGAAGAGGCCTTGAGAAGAGCGGAAGAGCCGGTAGCAAGCGGCATCCCGGCAAGTTTTGCGGCAAGCCTGAGGAGCGTCCGGTGGCGCGCAAGATGCCGGGGGAGAGGTCCAAGCGGCGTGAGCTTATGCTGAGAGAGCTGCCCCCATCGTTCGATTGCGTCTTTCAGGCGTTTGGCCCTGAGTCTTCCGATAGGCCGCTCGCCGAAGGCAAGGTAGAGAAGGAATCCGAAATACGGCAGGATTGTTGTCAGCAGAATCCAGGCAAAAGCCGATCCGGGCGGATGACGCGTCAGCATGACGCGGACAATGACGCTGAGAACAATGAGTAGCTGCAGAAGCGCTGCCAGCGCACTCCATAGCGTGAAGCTTTCGGGTAATGCCATAAAAAGAATCCGACAAGAATGTCAGTGATATTAATGGAATTGACCTTGAATAGGTGCTTCTGAAAAACGAAATCAAGGAACTTTTTTTATTTCAGCTCTTGACAGAAGCGAAAAAAGCCGTAATAATTCGGTCCTCTCGCTACGGAGGGGTGCCCGAGTGGCTAAAGGGGGCAGACTGTAAATCTGTTGGCTTACGCCTACGATGGTTCGAATCCATCCCCCTCCACCAGCGAAACTTGCGACGAACAAGCATTAGCGCCGCAAGCTCCTAAATGCGGAGCGGAATGACTAGTTCTCGATCCTGAGCGGGTGTAGCTCAATGGTAGAGCAGAGGCCTTCCAAGCCCCCGACGAGGGTTCGATTCCCTTCACCCGCTCCAGATAATTGCCCATGTGGCTCAGTGGTAGAGCACTCCCTTGGTAAGGGAGAGGTCATGCGTTCGATCCGCATCATGGGCACCAGAATTCCTTTCTACGTCCAATCTGATCCGACCTATCCTAAGGCGGATCTTTGTTCATTCAGGAGCCGACAATGGCCAAGGAAAAATTTGAGCGTAAGAAGCCGCATGTGAACGTGGGCACGATTGGTCACGTTGACCATGGTAAGACCACGCTGACTGCTGCCATTACGACGATTCTCTCGAAGCACTTCGGCGGTGAAGCCAAGGCTTACGATCAGATCGACGCGGCGCCTGAAGAAAAGGCCCGCGGCATCACCATCAACACCGCGCACGTTGAGTACGAGACGGAACATCGTCACTACGCTCACGTTGACTGCCCGGGCCACGCTGACTATGTGAAGAACATGATCACGGGCGCTGCGCAGATGGACGGCGCGATCCTCGTGGTTTCGGCCGCTGACGGTCCGATGCCCCAGACCCGCGAGCACATTCTGCTTGCCCGTCAGGTTGGCGTGCCCTACATCATCGTCTACCTGAACAAGTGCGACATGGTTGACGACGAAGAGCTCCTCGAGCTCGTCGAGATGGAAGTTCGCGAACTGCTCTCGAAGTACGACTTCCCGGGCGACGACATTCCCATCATCAAGGGTTCCGCGAAGCTCGCGCTCGAAGGCGACCAGAGCCCGATCGGCGAACCGTCGATCCTGAAGCTCGCCGAAACGCTCGACACGTACATCCCGACGCCGCAGCGCGCGGTTGACCAGCCGTTCCTCATGCCGATCGAAGACGTGTTCTCGATCTCCGGCCGCGGCACGGTTGTGACGGGTCGTGTTGAACGCGGCGTGATCGCCGTGGGCGACGAAATCGAAATCGTCGGCATCAAGCCGACGACGAAGACGACCTGCACGGGCGTTGAAATGTTCCGCAAGCTGCTCGACCAGGGCCAGGCTGGCGACAACGTTGGCATTCTGCTTCGCGGCACGAAGCGTGAAGACGTTGAACGCGGTCAGGTTCTCGCGAAGCCGGGTTCGATCACGCCGCACACCCACTTCAAGGGTGAGGTGTACGTGCTGACGAAGGAAGAAGGCGGCCGTCATACGCCGTTCTTCAAGGGCTATCGTCCGCAGTTCTACTTCCGTACGACGGACGTGACGGGCACGATCGAGCTGCCGGAAGGCGTCGAAATGGTCATGCCTGGCGACAACATCACGATGACCGTGAAGCTGATCTGCCCGATCGCCATGGAACAGGGTCTGCGCTTCGCTATTCGTGAAGGCGGCCACACGGTCGGCGCCGGCGTCGTTGCCCAGATCATCGAGTAATGATCATCTTCTGAAAGTCGGGCATAATTGATCGACTTTCAGAAACGACAGGGGTATAGCTCAATCGGCAGAGCGACGGTCTCCAAAACCGTAGGTTGAGGGTTCGATTCCTTCTGCCCCTGCCACAAAACAAGAAAAGCCAAGTTGGGTAATCCAACTTGGCTTTTCTCTTGCGCGGAAGAAAAATCGGTCTTCGTCAATGCATCGAAGATGAAATGCCGGTAAAATCATCTGCTATTTTTCGTCAAGTCCCGCCAGAAGGCGTTATTCATGGGTTCATGGGAGCTCAAAACGCAGGTGCGGGAGATCTGGATTCAATTCATGAGCACTCAAGAAGTTGAAACCGCCTCGAGCAAGAGCGATCTCGTCCTGGTGACGCTCGCTGCGCTCTGCGCTCTCGGCGGGGTAGTTGCCTTTGCGCTCCTCTCCGAGCAGGCTCTGGCGGTGCGTCTCGGCGCCCTTTGCGGCGGACTGGTTCTCGCGCTGATCATTGCCTGGCTTTCGCCTTCCGGCAAGCGCTTTCTTGCATACGGTCAGCAGTCCTATGAAGAGCTGCGCCGCGTCGTTTGGCCGACCCGCAAGGAAACGCTCAATACGACAGGCCTGGTGATGGCTTTTGTGGTCATCATCGCCTTCTTTCTTTTCTTCTGCGACATGATCATCGAATGGGGACTTTACGACGTCCTCCTTCGCCTCTCGCTCTAATCGACAGCTTGGAAGGAATGAGCCATGGCTAACGACAATATGCACTGGTACACGCTCCATGTTTACTCCTCTATGGAAAAGAGCGTGAAGAACGCCCTTGAGGAGCGTATTGCTCAGAGCGGACCTCTTCGCGACAGCTTCGGCGAAGTGCTGCTTCCGATTGAGAAGGTTCACGAAGTTCGCAACGGCCGCAAGATGACGAGCGAGCGCCGGATGTATCCGGGCTACGTCTTCATCCAGATGGAGATGAACGATGCCACGTGGCACCTCGTCAACAGCACGCCGCGCGTGATTGAGTTCCTGGGCAATAACAATCCCGTCATGCTCTCGCCGGCTGAAGTGAGCAACATTCTGAATGCTGCGGAAACGAGCGCCGAGAAGCCCCGTCCGAAGATTGAATTCGAGGTGGGTGAAATGGTGCGCGTCAAGTCGGGCGCCTTTAAGGACTTTACCGGCCGCGTGGAAGTTGTCGATTACGACAAGAGCCGCCTCAACGTGTTCGTTTCGATCTTCGGCCGCGACACGCCGGTTGATCTCGCCTTCAACGAAGTTGAGAAGATCTAAAAATATTTTGGGGAAAGCGGTTGCACCTTAAAAATCTGAGGTGTATAGTCGCGCTTCTCTCGTTTAACCAACTGGGGAGCCTGCTGATCCGAATGGATTTAGTCGGGCGTTTGAACCCAATAGGAATTTACGCCAAATGGCAAAGAAAATCGTCGGCTTCATTAAGCTGCAGGTTCCTGCCGGCAAGGCTAACCCCTCGCCCCCAATCGGCCCGGCTCTCGGTCAGCGCGGCCTGAACATCATGGAGTTCTGCAAGGCGTTCAACGCGAAGACGCAGGGCATGGAAGCTGGTCTTCCGATCCCTGTCGTGATCACCGCTTACGCCGATAAGAGCTTCACGTTCATCATGAAGACCCCCCCGGCCACCATCCTTATCAAGAAGGCGGCCAAGATTCAGAAGGGTTCTTCGCGTCCGCACACGGACAAGGTGGGCAAGATCACCCGCGCTCAGGCCGAAGAGATCGCCAAGACCAAGGAGCCGGATCTTACGGCTGCTGATCTGGATGCCGCTGTTCGTACGATCGCTGGTTCCGCTCGTTCGATGGGCATCATTGTGGAGGGTCTCTAAATGGCTAAGCTTACGAAGCGTCAGCAGGCGTTCCAGGGCAAGATTGAAGCCGGCAAGGCCTATCCCGCTCTCGATGCCTTCAACATCGTTCGCTCCAACGCGACCGCTAAGTTTGACGAATCCGTGGACGTTGCCATTCAGCTCGGCATTGATCCTCGTAAGTCCGACCAGGCCGTTCGTGGTGCTGTCGTGATGCCGGAAGGCACGGGCAAGACTGTCCGCGTCGCCGTCTTCACGCAGGGCGCCAAGGCCGATGAAGCCCGCGCTGCCGGTGCTGACATCGTCGGTTTTGACGACCTCGCCGCCAAGGTTAAGGCTGGTGAACTCGACTTTGACGTCGTGATCGCTTCGCCGGATGCCATGCGCGTTGTCGGCCAGCTCGGTCAGATCCTCGGCCCGCGCGGCCTCATGCCGAACCCCAAGGTCGGCACGGTCACGCCGAATGTTGCGCAGGCTGTCAAGAACGCCAAGGCTGGTCAGGTCCAGTTCCGCGCCGACAAGGCCGGCATCATTCATGCGCCGATCGGCCGCGCTTCCTTCGAAGCCGAACGTCTGCGCACGAACCTCGCCGCGCTCGTCGACCAGCTCGTGAAGCTCAAGCCCGCCTCTTCCAAGGGTCAGTATCTCTGCAAGATCTCTGTCTCTTCGACGATGGGCCCGGGCCTTCGCATTGATGCCGGCACCATCAACGCGTAATACAACTTTTCCAGGAGCGGCACTCCTGTAGTGCGCCGGGCGGCGCAGATTCCATCGGAATCTGATGCCGCTTGAGCGAACCCCGTCCGCGGGGATGCACGGGAATCATTCGATTTCCGCTGAGGCTGTGAAGCCTCAAGGGCTTTGGGTGGTTCAGCCCGGACCTCGCCGAAAAGGCAGGGGAAGGCTGAACTGCTGTCAAAGACCGCTGGAGAGCGCCAGTTTCCGCCGGACACGGAAGAAAAAGATGTCCGGGGAAGTCCCGCTTTTAATTCTCTTGAGCCGCTTTTCAAGCTTCTTCCGCTTGAAGACGTGGTTGCCGACAAGAGGTCCAGCGCAGACGGCACCGAAGAGAGACATTGCGTCGTGTTTGTAAAGTGATTGTCCCCTGGCGGGATGCATCACTACTGACAGAAGTCAAGCTCTCAGAAGGTTGCCGGTTAATCGCAACCGGCGTCGGCCGAAAGGCTGACGTCTCTGAGTGGAGCCAGACCATGGGTCTTAATCGTGAAGACAAGGCGGCAGTCATTGCGGAGATTTCGGAAGTTGTTTCGAATTCGTCCGCGATGGTCATCGCCGAATACCGTGGGCTGACCGTACAGGCCGTCACGAAGCTGCGCGCTGAAGCGCGCAAGAATGGCGTGACGCTGCGTGTTGTCAAGAACACTCTGGTTCGCCGCGCCGTGGAAGGCACGGGGTTTGCCGGACTTGCTGATCAGTTTACTGGTCCGCTCGTCTATGGCTTCTCCGCCGATCCCGTCGCTGTGGCCAAGGTTCTCGTCAACTTCGCCAAGGACAACGAAAAGCTCGTCGTTAAGGGCGGTGCGATGGCCAACTACGTCATGGACGTGGAAGCCGTCAAGCAGCTCGCCTCGATGCCGAGCCGCGACGAACTCCTTGCCAAGTTGATGGCGACGATGAACGAGCCGATCGCGAAGTTCGTCCGTACCATCAACGAGGTTCCGGCGCGCTTCGTGCGCACCGTGGCCGCTGTGCGCGATGCCAAGGAACAGGCCGCTGCCTGATCCCAATCACCTTTCAAAATTTAAACACTACGTAATACGGAGCTAAAAATGGCCCTTACCAATGAAGAAATCCTTGACGCAATCGCGTCCAAGACCGTCCTCGAAATCTCTGAACTCATCAAGATGATGGAAGAGAAGTTCGGTGTTTCCGCCGCTGCCGCCGCTGTTGCCGTGGCCGCCCCGGGTGCTGCCGCTGGTGGCGCCGCTGCTGAAGAAAAGACCGAATTCGACGTCGTTCTCGAAGCCGCCGGCTCGAACAAGATCGCCTGCATTAAGGCTGTCCGCGAACTCACGGGTCTCGGCCTCAAGGAAGCCAAGGACCTCGTCGAAGGCGCTCCGAAGGCTGTTAAGGAAGGCCTCCCGAAGGCTGACGCCGAAGCCGCTGCCAAGAAGCTCGAAGAGGCTGGCGCTAAGGTTGCCCTCAAGTAATATTGCTTGAATAAGCCTTGCGTGCGGATGCCTTCGGGCGTCCGCCGCAAATCAAAGCCTCCGCAAGGAGGCTTTGATCTGTTTTTCTTCTGTGATCCATGAGAAAATCAGATCAAAGTCTTTACCTTGATGAATCGTCTTTCCAGCAGACAATCTGTTATTGCGCGCCGCGCGGACTCAGACTCTTCGAAAGTCTGAAGTGCCGAGCGGCTTTTCGGCGTCTCCCCTTTTTTATCTCATCAAGAGCCGACTTCTCCCGGTTCATTCCTAATGTCGAACGGAGTCTACATGTCGTACTCGTTCACTGAAAAGAAGCGCATCCGCAAGAGCTTCGCCTCTCGCCCGAGCGTCCTTGAAGTGCCTTCCCTGCTTGATATTCAGCTTCGTTCGTACGAAGACTTCCTGCAGGCCAACGTGAAGCCCGCTGCGCGCAGCAGCAATCTCGGCCTTCAGGCCGCCTTCACCTCGATCTTCCCGATCACGAGCAACAATGGTTACGCCCGTCTGAGATTCGCAGGCTACAACCTTGCCGAACCTGAGTTCGACGTGGCTGAGTGCCAGCTGCGCGGTCTTACCTACTGCTCGCGTCTTCGCGCCAAGATCCGTCTTGAAATCTACGATCGTGAAGCCGCTCAGCCGGAAACGATCAAGGAAATCCGTGAGAACGACGTCTACATGGGGGAAATCCCCCTGATGACGGAAAAGGGCTCGTTCATCGTGAACGGCACGGAACGCGTCATCGTTTCCCAGCTGCACCGTTCTCCCGGCATCTTCTTCGAGCATGACAAGGGCAAGACCCATTCGTCGGGCAAGCTCCTCTTCTCCGCTCGCGTCATTCCCTACCGCGGTTCGTGGCTTGACTTTGAATTCGACGCGAAGGACATCCTTTACTTCCGCGTCGACCGCCGCCGCAAGATGCCCGGCACGATCCTCCTGAAGGCCATCGGCTATTCGGTCGAGGATATCCTCGCGCGCTTCTTTGCTTTCGACAGCTTCCAGCTCCTGAAGAGCGGAGCCAAGCTCCCCGTCGTTCCTGAACGACTCAAGGGACAGACGATGTCGTTCGACATTACGGACGGCGAAGGCAAGGTCATTGTTCCGCATGACAAGCGCATTACTGCCAAGCATCTTCGCGATATTTCGAAGGCTGGCGTGACGACGATCGCCGTTCCTGACGATTACCTCCTCGGACGCGTCCTCGCCAAGAACATTGTCGACGCTCAGACGGGCGAAGTCATTGCTCAGGCCAATGAGGAAATCACGGAATCGACGCTCGAACATCTGCGGGCGTCCCGCGTGCGCAAGATCGAAACGCTCTTTACGAATGAGCTCGATCATGGCGCCTATATTTCCAACACGCTGCGTCTTGACGATACGCCGGATCAGTTCTCCGCCCGCGTTGCGATCTACCGCATGATGCGTCCGGGTGAACCGCCTACGGAAGAAGCCGTTGAAACGCTCTTCGACCGTCTCTTCTTTGATGCCGATGCGTATGATCTGTCGCGCGTCGGCCGCATGAAGGTCAATGCTCGTTTCGGCCGTCCCTCCGCCGAAGGCGCCCGCACGCTCACGAAGGAAGACATCGTCGATACGATGGCTCTTCTGGTTGCTCTGCGCAACGGCCAGGACGATGTCGAGCTCGTCGACGAAAAGGGTGAAAAGCGCATTTGCCCGGTGAACGGCGTCGACGACATCGACCACCTCGGCAACCGTCGCGTCCGCTGCGTCGGCGAACTCGCTGAAAATCAGTTCCGCGCTGGTCTTGTCCGCGTTGAGCGTGCCGTCAAGGAGCGCCTCAACCAGGCTGAAAGCGACGGGCTCACGCCACAGGATCTCATCAATTCGAAGCCCATCTCGGCTGCGATTCGTGAGTTCTTCGGTTCGAGCCAGCTCTCGCAGTTCATGGACCAGACGAACCCGCTTTCGGAAATTACGCACAAGCGCCGTATTTCCGCGCTTGGTCCGGGCGGCCTCACGCGTGAACGCGCAGGCTTCGAAGTGCGCGACGTGCATTCGACCCACTACGGCCGCGTCTGCCCGATTGAAACGCCTGAAGGTCCGAACATCGGTCTGATCAACTCGCTCGCCCTTTATGCGCGCCTCAACGAGTACGGCTTCCTTGAGACGCCGTACCGCAAGGTTGTGGACGGCGTTGCGACGAAGGAAATTCACTACCTTTCCGCCATTGAGGAAGGCAAGTACATCATCGCTCAGGCCAACGCTGAGATGGATGATCACGGCCGCCTCACTCAGGAACTCGTTTCTGCCCGCGACAACGGCGAAACGATTCTGGCTTCGCCTGAGCGCATTCAGTACATGGACGTCGCGCCGGCGCAGATCGTTTCCTGCGCAGCTGCGCTTATTCCGTTCCTTGAACACGATGACGCGAACCGTGCTCTGATGGGCGCGAACATGCAGCGCCAGGGCGTGCCCTGCCTGCGTCCTGAGAAGCCTGTCGTCGGTACGGGCATCGAACGTACGGTGGCGGTTGACTCTAAGACGGCTGTTCAGGCACGCCGCGGCGGTGTGGTGGACTATGTCGACGCCAACCGCGTGGTGATTCGCGTGAACGACGAGGAATCGGTGGCCGGTGAAACCGGTGTGGACATCTACAACCTGCAGAAGTTCACCCGTTCCAACCAGTCGACCAATATCAATCAGCGTCCGATCGTTGTGAAGGGCGATCGCGTGGCGGTTGGCGATGTGCTCGCCGACGGCGCTTCGACCGATACGGGTGAACTCGCTCTCGGCCAGAACATGCTGATCGCGTTCATGCCGTGGAACGGCTACAACTACGAAGACTCGGTGCTCATCAGCGAGCGCGTGGTTGCTGACGACCGCTATACCTCGATCCACATCGAGGAGCTCTCTGTCGTTTCCCGCGATACGAAGCTCGGGCCTGAGGAAATCACCCGCGACATTTCGAACCTCTCGGAAAACCAGCTCTCCCGTCTTGATGATTCCGGCATCGTTTTCATCGGCGCTGAAGTCAAGGCTGGCGATGTACTCGTCGGCAAGGTAACGCCGAAGGGCGAAACGCAGCTCACGCCGGAAGAAAAGCTCCTGCGCGTGATTTTCGGCGAGAAGGCTTCGGATGTGAAGGATACGTCGCTGCGCGTTCCGTCCGGCATGACCGGTACGGTTATCGACGTGCAGGTCTTCACCCGCGACGGCGTGAAGCGCGACAAGCGTGCGGAAAGCATCATTGCCGAGGCGCTCAAGCGTTATCGCCGCGACCTCGATGACCAGCTGCGCATTGTTGAGCGCGACTCCTTCGACCGTCTGCGTCGCCAGCTTGCCGGCCACAAGGTCGTGAGCACGATGAAGCTCGAGGGTCTTCCTGCCGACTGCGTGCTGACGCCTGAATTCCTTGCCACCATGCAGGGCTACGATCTCTTTGATCTGCGCATGGAAGAGGAAGCTGCTCAGCACTACATTGATCTCACGAAGCAGGCAATCGAGCACACGCGCGAAGACAATGCCCGCAAGTTCGATATCAAGAACGACAAGCTCACGCGCGGCGACGAGCTGCCCCCGGGCGTGCTCAAGATGGTGAAGGTGTACATCGCTGAACGCCGTCGTCTGCAGCCCGGCGACAAGATGGCCGGCCGTCACGGTAACAAGGGCGTGGTCTCCAAGATCTGCCCGGTTGAGGATATGCCGTACATGGCCGACGGTCGTCCCGCCGACATCGTTCTGAATCCGCTCGGCGTGCCGTCTCGTATGAACATCGGTCAGGTGCTTGAAGTTCACCTCGGCTGGGCCGCGAAGGGCATCGGCTGGCGCATTGAACAGATGCTCAAGACCGAGCAGGTTCGTCAGATCCGTGCGTTCCTCAATGAGGTTTACAACCGTACCGGCAAGCACGAAGATCTCGACAGCCTTACGGATGAAGAGCTCATGCGCATGGCTCGCAATCTGCAGAACGGCGTGCCGTTTGCCACGCCGGTCTTTGACGGCGCTACGGAAGAGCAGATTCGCATGATGCTTGACCTCGCCTTCCCGGATGAGGAAGCCGCTCGTCTGCAGCTCACGCCTTCGAAGACCCAGGCGACCCTTTATGACGGTCGTACGGGTGATGCTTTCGAACGTCCGGTGACCGTGGGCTACATGCACTACCTGAAGCTTCACCACCTCGTCGACGACAAGATGCATGCGCGTTCCACGGGCCCGTACTCGCTCGTCACGCAGCAGCCTCTGGGCGGCAAGGCGCAGTTCGGCGGCCAGCGCTTCGGCGAAATGGAAGTCTGGGCGCTTGAAGCTTACGGCGCGGCTTACGTGCTGCAGGAAATGCTTACCGTCAAGTCCGACGATGTCAACGGCCGTACGAAGGTTTACGAAAACATCGTCAAGGGCGAGCACAAGATCGAAGCGGGCATGCCCGAATCCTTCAACGTGCTCGTGAAGGAAATCCGGTCGCTCGGCATCGACATCGACCTCGTCAAGAACTAAGAGAGGATTTAAGCGAAATGAATTCTGCGCTTAATGACATTTTCAACCAGGTCCACAAGGACGAGCATTTCGATGCCATCCGCATCGGTCTTGCCAGCCCTGAAAAGATCCACTCCTGGTCCTACGGCGAAGTCAAAAAGCCGGAGACGATCAACTACCGCACTCAGAAGCCTGAGCGCGACGGTCTTTTCTGCGCGAAGATCTTCGGGCCGGTGAAGGACTACGAATGCCTTTGCGGCAAGTACAAGCGCCTCAAGAATCGCGGCGTCATCTGCGAAAAGTGCGGCGTTGAAGTGACGCTCGCCAAGGTGCGCCGTGAACGCATGGGTCACATTGACCTCGCGAGCCCGGTGGCGCACATCTGGTTCCTCAAGAGCCTGCCTTCGCGTATGGGCATGGTGCTCGATATTCCGCTTCGCGACATCGAGCGCGTGCTTTACTTCGAAGCCTACATCGTTGTTGATCCGGGCCTCTCGACGCTTGAGCGCGGCCAGCTTCTCAACGAAGAGGAATTCATCCAGAAGACGGCTGAGTTCGGCGACGACTTCAAGGCCATGATGGGCGCTGAAGCGATTGGCGAACTCCTGCGCACGATTGATATCGATGCAGAGGTTGCTCGTCTTCGCGATGAGCTCGCCAATACGGCTTCGGAAGCAAAGATCAAGAAGTTCGCCAAGCGACTCAAGGTCCTTGAAGGCTTCCAGCGTTCGGGCATCAAGCCCGAATGGATGATCATGACGGTCCTGCCGGTGCTCCCGCCGGATCTCCGTCCGCTCGTCGCGCTTGACGGCGGCCGCTTTGCGACTTCGGACCTCAATGATCTCTATCGCCGCGTCATCAACCGCAACAACCGCTTGAAGCGCCTCCTTGAAATCAAGGCTCCGGACATCATCGTGCGCAACGAGAAGCGCATGCTCCAGGAAGCTGTGGACTCGCTTCTCGACAACGGCCGCCGCGGCAAGGCGATGACCGGTGCCAACAAGCGTCCGCTCAAGTCGCTCGCCGACATGATCAAGGGCAAGTCCGGCCGCTTCCGTCAGAACCTTCTCGGTAAGCGCGTCGACTACTCCGGCCGTTCCGTGATTACGGTGGGCCCGGAACTGCGTCTGCACCAGTGCGGCGTGCCGAAGCTGATGGCGCTCGAGCTCTTCAAGCCCTTCATCTTCAATAAGCTCGTTCTGCGTGGTCTTGCACCGACGCCGAAGGCTGCGAAGAAGATGGTTGAGAACCAGGAAGCCGTGGTCTGGGACATCCTCGAAGAAGTGATTTTCGAGCACCCGGTCATGCTCAACCGCGCGCCTACGCTTCACCGACTCGGCATTCAGGCTTTTGAGCCGAAGCTGATCGAAGGCAAGGCAATGCAGCTCCATCCGCTCGTCTGCGCGGCCTTCAACGCCGACTTCGACGGCGACCAGATGGCTATTCACGTTCCGCTTTCCCTCGAAGCTCAGCTCGAGGCTCGCGGACTGATGATGAGCTCCAACAATGTTCTCTTCCCGGCTAACGGCGATCCTTCGATCGTGCCGTCGCAGGACATGGTGCTTGGTCTTTACTACGCAACCCGCGAAAAGATCAACGGCAAGGGAGAAGGCATGTTCTTCTCGGACGTCGCTGAAGTTCAGCGCGCCTGGGACAACGGCGTCGTCGAGCTGCAGACCCGCTGCACGGTTCGAATCAAGGAATACGAACTTAACCGCGAAACCGGTGAGAAGACGCCGAAGATCGTCCGTTACGAGACTTCTGTCGGCCGCGCGCTTCTCTCGGAAATCCTTCCGGAAGGCATGAGCTTCAAGGAGCTCAACATCACCCTCAAGAAGAAGGAAATCGCCAAGCTCATCAACCGCTGCTTCCGCCTCTGCGGTCTGCGCGCGACGGTGATCTTCGCCGATAAGCTCAAGGACAACGGCTATCGTCTCTCGACGCGTGCCGGCATTTCGATCTGCGTGGGCGACATGAAGGTCCCCGCTCAGAAGGAAGGCCTCGTTCGCGCCGCCGAGCAGGAAGTGAAGGAAATTGAAGCGCAGTACACCTCGGGTCTCGTTACCCAGGGCGAGCGCTACAACAAGGTGGTCGACATCTGGGGCCGTACTTCGGACCAGGTGGGCAAGGTGATGATGCAGGAGCTCTCGTCCGAGCCCACGATCGATCGTCACGGCCACAAGGTTTCTCAGGAATCCTTCAACAGCGTCTACATGATGGCCGACTCGGGCGCCCGCGGTTCCGCAGCGCAGATTCGCCAGCTGGCCGGCATGCGCGGCCTGATGGCCAAGCCTGACGGCTCCATTATTGAAACGCCGATTACGGCGAACTTCCGTGAAGGCCTTAACGTTCTGCAGTACTTCATCTCGACCCACGGTGCCCGTAAGGGCCTCGCGGATACGGCTCTGAAGACCGCAAACTCCGGCTACCTCACGCGTCGTCTTGTTGACGTTACGCAGGATCTCGTGGTGGTGGAAGATGACTGCCACACGACCCGCGGCGTTGAAATGCGCGCGCTTGTTGAGGGCGGCGAGGTTATTCAGGCTCTGCGCGACCGCGTCCTTGGACGCGTGACGGCGACCGACGTCATCAATCCTGACACGCACGAAGTGGTTCTTACTGCCGGCACGCTGCTCGATGAACGCGCCTGCGACAAGCTCGACGAGCTCGGCATTGACATGGTGAAGGTCCGCACGCCGCTTACCTGCGACACGCGCTACGGTCTCTGCGCCAAGTGCTACGGCCGTGATCTCGGACGCGGCACGCTCGTCAATGCTGGTGAATCGGTCGGCGTCATCGCTGCTCAGTCGATTGGCGAACCGGGCACGCAGCTTACGATGCGTACGTTCCACATCGGCGGTGCAGCTTCGCGAGCTGCCGTGGCCTCGAGCGTGGAAGCAAAGTCTGCTGGTACGGTGACTTTCAGCCCCGCCATGCGCTTCGTCAAGTCCTCGAAGGGCGAGCTGGTGGTTATTTCCCGTTCGGGCGAAATCGTGGTTGTCGACCACGGCCGTGAACGCGAACGCCATAAGGTGCCGTACGGTTCAACGCTCCTCGTGAAGGCTGATCAGACGATCAAGGCGGGCCAGCAGCTGGCTACGTGGGATCCGATGACCCGCCCGATTATTACGGAGTACGCCGGTCGCGTGAAGTTCGAAAACGTGATCGAAAACGTCACCGTGATGAATCAGGTCGACGAAGTGACGGGTCTTTCGAGCCTCGTCGTCATCGACCCGAAGAAGACGGCCGGCAAGGGCGGCAAGGCAAGTGCTGCAGGCATTCTTCGCCCCTTGGTTCACCTCCTCAATGAGGATGGGTCCGAGGTGAAGATTCCGGGCACGGACCACGCCGTGACGATTCAGCTGCCGGTGGGCGCCTTCGTGGTTGTCCGCGACGGTCAGGATATCGGCATGGGCGAAGTGCTCGCACGTATTCCGACCGAGTCGCAGAAGACCCGCGATATTACGGGCGGTCTGCCTCGTGTTGCGGAACTCTTCGAAGCTCGCAGTCCGAAGGATGCCGGCATGCTTGCGGAAGTTACCGGTACGGTTACGTTCGGCAAGGAAACGAAGGGCAAGCAGCGTCTCATCATTACCGACCAGGAAGGTAATGCGCATGAAACGCTGATCAGCAAGGACAAGACGGTTCTCGTCCACGACGGTCAGGTCGTTCAGAAGGGTGAAGAAATCGTCGACGGTCCGGTTGATCCGCATGACATCCTCCGTCTCCTCGGCATTGAAGAGCTCGCTCGCTACATCGTCGACGAAGTGCAGGACGTTTATCGTCTGCAGGGCGTGAAGATCAATGACAAGCACATTGAAGTGATCGTTCGTCAGATGCTGCGCCGCGTCCAGATTGCTGATCCGGGCGATACGCACTTCATTCAGGGCGAACAGGTTGAGCGTTCCGAAATGCTCGACGAGAACGATCGCGTCACTGCGCTCGGCAAGCGTCCTGCTACCTATGAAAACGTGCTCCTCGGCATTACGAAGGCGTCTCTTTCGACGGACAGCTTCATTTCTGCAGCGTCCTTCCAGGAAACGACTCGCGTTCTTACCGAAGCTGCCATCATGGGCAAGCGCGACGATCTGCGTGGCCTGAAGGAAAACGTGATCGTCGGCCGCCTGATTCCTGCCGGTACGGGTCTTGCCTATCATCAGGCGCATAAGGCTCAGGAGCTTGCAGAGCGTCTCGAACGTGAAACGCAGGCATTCGACGAACCTCTCCCTGAAGGCGAAGCCGTTGCGGCCCAGCAGGAAGTGGAAGAGGAAATGTCTGAAGCAGCCGAAAAGCCCGCTGTCAATCCTTTCGCCGCCTTTGACCACAAGGAAGCGGTGGCGGAAGAAGAGAAGACTCCGAAGAAGCCCGCTGAGGCTGAAGAACAGCCTGCTTCGTAATTTCAGCGAAGAACTCGCGATCATGTCGGCAGCTCTACTGCTACCGGCTTGATCGCGGAAAAAAGAACGGTTCGAACTCCATATCTTCTGAACAGAGAGGAGTTCGGACCGTTCTTTTTTTGTTTTTCCGGAGCTTTGGCTTGACACTCTGGAGCAAACTGAACGACAATCACCTGCCTTCAGGGCCCTGAAATTCCCGTTATATATAGCAAATTCCCTCTGGGAGTAAGTTGTTCGGGGAGAATAGGGTACTGAAGACGGTTAAACAACAGCGTCTCTTTATGTTTGATAGGGGCGCTCTTAACAATTTAGACGGACGATATGCCTACTATTAACCAGCTTGTTCGCAAGCCTCGTGAGCTCACGCACGATAAGAGCAAGAGCCCGGCTCTTAAGAACTGCCCGCAGAAGCGCGGTGTTTGCACTCGTGTGTATACCACGACCCCGAAGAAGCCGAACTCCGCTCTGCGTAAGGTCGCCAAGGTGCGCCTCACCAACGGCTTTGAAGTCATTTCCTACATCGGCGGCGAAGGCCACAACCTGCAGGAGCACTCTGTTGTGCTCATCCGCGGCGGCCGTGTGAAGGACCTTCCTGGCGTGCGCTATCACATCGTGCGCGGCTCTCTGGATACCCAGGGCGTCAAGGATCGCAAGCAGGCCCGCTCCAAGTACGGCGCGAAGCGCCCGAAGGCGGCCTAATAGGCTTCGCGGCATCTGCTGCAGGCGAACGGTCATGGGAAAACGTTTTCCCGGACCGAGTAAGTCGCGGACGCTCAGTCCGCAAAATCAATCCAAATGTACGGCTCGCCCCGGTTGGGGAACGAAGAACGTACAAGACTGAAGTATCGAAAGAGGAATTCAAATGCCCCGTCGTCGCGAAGTACCTAAGCGCGAAATTCTGCCGGATCCGAAGTTCGGCAGCGTTGAAGTTACCAAGTTCATCAATGTGATCATGCTCGATGGCAAGAAGGCGGTTGCGGAACGCATCGTCTACGGCGCCTTCGCGCAGATCGAAGAAAAGACCGGCAAGAGCGCTCTGGAAGTGTTCAACAACGCCATCAACAACGTCCGTCCGCTGGTTGAGGTTAAGTCCCGCCGCGTCGGTGGCGCGAACTACCAGGTCCCGGTTGAAGTCCGTCCGGTCCGCCGCCTCGCCCTCGCGATGCGCTGGCTGCGTGAGTCGGCCAAGAGCCGCTCCGAAAAGTCGATGCCGCAGCGCCTCGCCGGCGAACTGCTTGACGCCAGCGAAAATCGCGGCGGTGCCGTGAAGAAGCGCGATGAGGTCCATCGTATGGCCGAAGCCAACAAGGCCTTCTCGCATTTCCGCTTCTAATCGAATCGCTTATCCACCGCACGGTGCTCCGGCTAAAGGAGTTCGTGCGGCGAACTTTGAGAGGAACCTTAAATGGCTCGTCAGACTCCGATTTCGCGCTATCGCAATATCGGTATTTCTGCCCACATTGACGCGGGCAAGACCACCACGACTGAACGCATCCTGTTCTATACGGGCGTCAACCACAAGATCGGCGAAGTGCATGACGGCGCTGCGACGATGGACTGGATGGAGCAGGAACAGGAACGCGGCATCACCATTACGTCCGCTGCCACGACCTGCTTCTGGCGCGGCATGGAGATGCAGTGGGAACCGTATCGCCTGAACATCATCGACACCCCGGGCCACGTCGACTTCACGGTTGAAGTGGAACGTTCGATGCGCGTCCTTGACGGCGCCTGCATGGTGTACTGCGCCGTGGGCGGCGTTCAGCCGCAGTCCGAAACGGTGTGGCGTCAGGCGAACAAGTACCACGTCCCCCGCCTCGCGTTCGTCAACAAGATGGACCGTACCGGCGCCAACTTCTTCAAGGTCTATGATCAGATGAAGAAGCGCCTCCAGGCGAACCCCGTGCCCATCGTCATTCCGATCGGCGCGGAAGACACGTTTGCCGGCGTGGTTGACCTTCTCAAGATGAAGGCGATCATTTGGGACGAAGCTTCGAAGGGCATGAAGTTCACATACGAAGACATCCCTGCTGAACTCGTTGACTCCGCCAACGAATGGCGTGAGAAGATGATCGAGGCCGCCGCTGAAGCGAACGAAGAGCTCATGAATAAGTACCTCGAGGAAGGCACCCTTACCGAAGAGGAAACCATCAAGGGCCTTCGTCAGCGCACCATCGCCTGCGAAATTCAGCCGATGCTTTGCGGCACCGCCTTCAAGAACAAGGGCGTGCAGCGCATGCTCGACGCTGTCGTGCAGTTCCTGCCGGCTCCGACCGACATTCCGCCGGTTCCGGGCTTCGACCTGAACGATAAGGAAGTCACCCGCGAAGCGAGCGACGATGCTCCGTTCTCCGCGCTTGCCTTCAAGATCATGACTGACCCGTATGTTGGTCAGCTCACGTTCCTTCGCGTTTATTCCGGCATCCTCAACTCGGGCGACACCGTTCTCAACTCCGTTAAGGACAATAAGGAACGCATCGGCCGTCTGCTCCAGATGCACGCCAATGAGCGTAAGGAAATCAAGATGGTCGAATCGGGCGACATCGCTGCTGCGGTTGGCCTGAAGTCCGTTACGACGGGCGACACGCTCTGCGCGCTTGACGCTCCGATCATCCTCGAACGCATGGAGTTCCCGGAACCCGTGATCTCGCAGGCTGTTGAGCCCAAGACCAAGGCCGACCAGGAAAAGATGGCGCTCGCCCTCAATCGTCTTGCTCAGGAAGACCCGTCCTTCCGCGTGCGTACCGACGAAGAGTCCGGCCAGACCATCATCTCCGGCATGGGCGAGCTTCACCTTGAAATTCTCGTCGACCGTATGCGCCGCGAGTTCAACGTTGAAGCGACCGTCGGCAAGCCTCAGGTTGCCTATCGCGAAACGATCCGCAAGACTGTTGAAAACGCCGAATGCAAGTTCGCCAAGCAGTCGGGCGGCCGTGGCCAATACGGTCACGTTGTTCTGAAGCTTGAGCCGCTTGAACCCGGCAAGGGCTTCGAATTCGTCGACGCCATTAAGGGCGGTGTGGTTCCCCGTGAATACATCCCGGCCGTTGAAAAGGGCGTTGAAGATACCCTGAAGGCTGGCGTGCTTGCCGGCTTCCCGGTTGTTGACGTCAAGGTCACGCTCCACTTCGGTTCGTACCATGAAGTCGACTCGAACGAAAACGCGTTCAAGATCGCTGCCTCGATGGCTTTCAAGGACGGTATGCGTCAGGCAGACCCGGTCCTCCTCGAGCCGATCATGGCCGTTGAAGTCGAAACGCCGGAAGAGAAGATGGGCGATGTGATGGGCGATCTTTCGTCCCGTCGCGGCGTCATCCAGGGCATGGAAGATCTGCCTGGCGGTGCCAAGAGCATCAAGGCCGAGGTTCCGCTTGCCGAAATGTTCGGCTACGCTACCCAGCTTCGTTCGCTCACGCAGGGTCGTGCGACCTACACGATGGAGTTCAAGCACTACGCTGAAGCTCCCCGTGCTGTGGCCGAAGCTGTCATCGCCGACAAGACGAAGTAAAATCAATCAGATAACCTAAATCCCAACCATTCAAGGATTGAATATGGCCAAGGAAAAATTTGAGCGTAAGAAGCCGCATGTGAACGTGGGCACGATTGGTCACGTTGACCATGGTAAGACCACGCTGACTGCTGCCATTACGACGATTCTCTCGAAGCACTTCGGCGGTGAAGCCAAGGCTTACGATCAGATCGACGCGGCGCCTGAAGAAAAGGCCCGCGGCATCACCATCAACACCGCGCACGTTGAGTACGAGACGGAACATCGTCACTACGCTCACGTTGACTGCCCGGGCCACGCTGACTATGTGAAGAACATGATCACGGGCGCTGCGCAGATGGACGGCGCGATCCTCGTGGTTTCGGCCGCTGACGGTCCGATGCCCCAGACCCGCGAGCACATTCTGCTTGCCCGTCAGGTTGGCGTGCCCTACATCATCGTCTACCTGAACAAGTGCGACATGGTTGACGACGAAGAGCTCCTCGAGCTCGTCGAGATGGAAGTTCGCGAACTGCTCTCGAAGTACGACTTCCCGGGCGACGACATTCCCATCATCAAGGGTTCCGCGAAGCTCGCGCTCGAAGGCGACCAGAGCCCGATCGGCGAACCGTCGATCCTGAAGCTCGCCGAAACGCTCGACACGTACATCCCGACGCCGCAGCGCGCGGTTGACCAGCCGTTCCTCATGCCGATCGAAGACGTGTTCTCGATCTCCGGCCGCGGCACGGTTGTGACGGGTCGTGTTGAACGCGGCGTGATCGCCGTGGGCGACGAAATCGAAATCGTCGGCATCAAGCCGACGACGAAGACGACCTGCACGGGCGTTGAAATGTTCCGCAAGCTGCTCGACCAGGGCCAGGCTGGCGACAACGTTGGCATTCTGCTTCGCGGCACGAAGCGTGAAGACGTTGAACGCGGTCAGGTTCTCGCGAAGCCGGGTTCGATCACGCCGCACACCCACTTCAAGGGTGAGGTGTACGTGCTGACGAAGGAAGAAGGCGGCCGTCATACGCCGTTCTTCAAGGGCTATCGTCCGCAGTTCTACTTCCGTACGACGGACGTGACGGGCACGATCGAGCTGCCGGAAGGCGTCGAAATGGTCATGCCTGGCGACAACATCACGATGACCGTGAAGCTGATCTGCCCGATCGCCATGGAACAGGGTCTGCGCTTCGCTATTCGTGAAGGCGGCCACACGGTCGGCGCCGGCGTCGTTGCCCAGATCATCGAATAATTGCTGAGAAGCATAGACTTTTTCGCTTCTTTCAAGAGGAGCGAAAAAGTCCCTGATTCGACTTGATCGACAGAGGGAGCGGGGTTATACTCCGCTCCCTCTGTTCTTTTAACTGTTCTTTTTTCTAGGAAAACGAAATGCAGTCTCAGCGCATTCGCATCCGCCTCAAGGCCTACGACTACAAGCTCATCGACCAGTCTGCTCTCGAGATCGTCGACACTGCCAAGCGCACCGGCGCTGTCGTTCGCGGCCCCGTTCCTCTTCCCACGCGCATTCAGCGCTTTGACATCCTGCGTTCGCCGCACGTCAACAAGACGAGCCGTGACCAGCTCGAAATCCGCACGCACCAGCGCCTGATGGATATCGTTGATCCGACCGACAAGACGGTTGATGCTCTGATGAAGCTCGACCTCCCCGCCGGCGTGGATGTCAAGATCAAGGTTCAGTAACCTTTTCAGATTCAAGCGAAAAACTCCGGCGATTTCGATTGCACGAAGTTCCGGAGGCCGCTAGAATCGCGCCTTTCTTGTCCCCAAACAGATTTTGTTTTGACTATTGAAAGCAAAGTCAGGGACATTTTTATGAAACCGGTCCCGGCCAATCGCAGCCGGGGTGGAGAAAACAATGAGTGAAAAGCTCGGCCTCGTCGGTCGCAAGATCGGCATGACGCGTATCTTCACGGACGACGGAACGACCGTTCCCGTGACCGTGCTCGACGTGTCGAACAACCGCGTCACCATGGTCAAGACGCAGGATACCGACGGTTACAACGCCGTTCAGGTCGCGTACGGCACGAAGAAGCCCTCGCGCGTCAACAAGCCGCTCGCCGGCCAGTTTGCCAAAGCTGGCGTCGAAGCTGCCTGCACCCTTAAAGAGTTCCGCATCGATGCGGAGAAGGTCGCCGAATTCAAGCCCGGCCAGACCCTCTCTGTCGAAATCTTCACGGAAGGCCAGAAGGTCGACGTGACGGGTACGACCATCGGTAAGGGTTTTGCCGGCGCCATCAAGCGCCACCACTTCTCGTCCAACCGTGCTTCCCACGGTAACTCCGTGACGACGAATGCCCCCGGCTCCATCGGTAATCGCCAGGATCCGGGCCGCGTGTTCCCCGGCAAGCGCATGGCCGGTCACCTCGGTGACGTCCGCCGCACGACCCAGAATCTTGTGGTCGCCCGCGTTGACAAGGAACGCCAGCTTCTGCTCGTTCGCGGTGCCGTTCCGGGCGCCAAGGGCGGTGAAGTCATCGTTCGTCCTGCTGTTAAGGCGTAAGGAGCGAAACAATGGAACTCAATATCCTTAACGAACAGGGCAAGGTCGAAGCTGCTGACGCCGTGTTCGCCCGCGAATACAACGAAGCCCTCGTGCATCAGATCGTTGTTGCCTTCCAGGCCAACGCTCGTCTCGGCACCCGCGCCCAGCTCAACCGTCGTGATGTTCATCACTCGACGAAGAAGCCCTGGCGCCAGAAGGGCACCGGTCGTGCCCGCTCGGGTATGACGAGCTCGCCGCTGTGGCGTGGTGGTGGACGTACGTTCCCCAACACCCCGGACGAAAACTTCAGCCAGAAGGTCAACAAGAAGATGTTCCGCGCTGCCATGGCTTCGATCTATTCGAAGCTCGTGACGGACGCCCGCTTCGCTGTCGTTGAAGCTCTCAAGGCTGAAACGCCGAAGACCAAGGACTTCGCTGGTCAGCTCAAGACGCTCGGCCTCAACGAGCGCACTCTCATCATCATTGGTGAGGAAGAACTTGACGACAACATCATTCTTGCCTCGCGCAATCTGAAGGATGTGCTCGTCGTTACGCCCCGCTATGCGGATCCGCTGTGCCTTCTCTACTTTGACAAGGTCGTGGCCACCAAGGCGGCTGTTGCTCAGATCGAGGAGATGTTGGCATGAATCAGGAACGTCTGATGAAGGTGCTCGTCGGTCCCATCGTCTCCGAGAAGAGCACGATGATCGGCGAAAAGCACAATCAGTGGTCTTTCGTCGTCGTCCCGGATGCGACGAAGTCCGAGGTTAAGTCCGCTGTTGAGCTGCTCTTTAAGGTGCAGGTCAAGACGGTGCAGATTCTGAACCTGAAGGGCAAGCAGAAGCGCTTTGGCCGCTTCATGGGCAAGCGCAATGACGTTCGCAAGGCGTACGTCACGCTCGCTGAGGGTCAGGAAATCAAGTTCGAGCAAGAGGTGATGTAATGGCTCTCGTCAAACTCAAGCCGACGTCCCCCGGCCGCCGTCATGCGGTCAAGGTTGTCAACAAGGAGCTCCACAAGGGTAAGCCCTGGGCCGCTCTTGTTGAGAAGAAGAATCGTACGAATGGCCGCAACAACAACGGTCATATCACCTGCCGTCATAAGGGTGGCGGTGCCAAGCGTGCGTATCGCATCATCGACTTCAAGCGCGATAAGGATGGAATTCCCGCCCGCGTTGAACGCATCGAATACGATCCGAACCGCTCGGCCAACATCGCTCTCGTGCTCTACGCCGATGGCGAACGCCGCTACATCATTGCTCCGAAGGGCCTGACGGTTGGTCAGCAGATCTTCAATGGTCCCGAATCCCCGATCAAGGCCGGCAATACGCTTCCGCTGCGTAACATCCCGGTCGGTTCGACGATTCACTGCATCGAGCTGCTCCCGGGCAAGGGTGCTCAGCTTGTGCGCGCCGCCGGTGCTTTCGGCCAGCTGATCGCCCGTGAAGGCGAGTACGCTCAGGTCCGTCTGCGTTCTGGCGAAGTCCGTCGCGTTCTCATCGAGTGCCGTGCCACCATTGGTACGGTCGGCAACGAAGAGAACAGCCTGCGCGAGCTCGGCAAGGCCGGTGCTAAGCGTTGGCGCGGTATCCGTCCGACCGTTCGTGGCGTTGCCATGAACCCGGTGGACCATCCGCACGGCGGCGGCGAAGGCAAGACCGGCACTGGCCGCGCTCCTGTCACGCCGTGGGGTCAGCTCACGAAGGGCTATCGTACCCGCAACAGCAAGCGCACGGATTCCATGATCATCCAGCGCCGTAACCGCAAGTAAGGGAGCCCTAGAATGTCTCGCTCTTTGAAAAAAGGCCCGTTCGTTGACGGGCACCTCATGAAGAAGGTTGAAGCCGCCCAGGCGAGCCGCGACAAGCGTCCGCTCAAGACCTGGTCGCGTCGCTCGACGATTGTTCCGGAATTCATTGGTCTGACCATCGCCGTCCACAACGGCCGTCAGCATGTTCCGGTGTACATCAATGAAAACATGGTCGGCCACAAGCTCGGCGAATTTGCGCTCACCCGCACGTTCAAGGGCCACAGCTCCGGCGACAAGAAGGTGGGTAAGTAAATGGAAACGACAGCTAAAGTTCGTGGCGTTCGCCTTTCCGCCCAGAAAGGTCGCCTCGTTGCTGACCTCATTCGCGGCCAGCAGGTGGGCAAGGCTCTCGCGATTCTGGAGTTCACCCAGAAGCGTGCAGCCGGCATCATCCGCAAGGCGCTTGAGAGTGCGATTGCCAACGCCGAGCACAATGATGGTGCTGACATCGATACGCTCTATGTGAAGACGATCCATGTGGAAAAGGCTGCTACGCTGCGCCGCTTCGGCGCCCGCGCCAAGGGCCGCGGTACGCGCATCAACAAGCAGACGAGCCACATCTACATCACCGTCGGCGACGGCGAAAGCTAAGAAACAGGTGAATTACCATGGGTCAGAAAATTAATCCCACCGGCTTCCGCCTCCCGGTTACGCGCAACTGGACGTCGCGTTGGTACGCGAGCGGCCGCGATTACCCGAGCACTCTCCAGGAAGATCTGAAGGTTCGCGCCTTCCTCCTGAAGAAGCTCCGCAATGCGTCCGTCGCCCGCGTTCTCATCGAACGTCCGGCCAACAATGCGCGCATCACGATCTTCACGGCTCGTCCGGGCATCGTGATTGGCAAGCAGGGCGCTGATATTGAAGCTCTTAAGGCTGAAGTTCAGAAGATGATGGGCGTGCCTGTTCACGTCAACATCGAAGAAGTTCGCCGTCCGGAACTTGACGCTCAGCTCATCGCTGACGGCATCACGCAGCAGCTCGAAAAGCGCGTGATGTTCCGCCGCGCGATGAAGCGCGCCATGCAGAATGCCATGCGCCTCGGCGCTCTCGGCATCAAGGTGCAGTCTTCCGGCCGTCTCAACGGTGCAGACATTGCCCGTGACGAGTGGTACCGTGAAGGCCGCGTGCCTCTGCAGACGCTTCGCGCCAACATCGACTACGCCACGAGCGAAGCTCACACGACGTACGGTGTTGTCGGCGTCAAGGTTTGGGTCTACAAGGGAGACAACTTCGGCGCGGAAGAACCCGCTGAAGCTCAGGCTCCGCGCGAAGACCGCCGCGGCCGCCGCTCGGATCGCAACGGCAAGCCCGGTGCGCGCCGCAACAACGGCCGTCGCAACGATATGAAGCAGGACCGCGCTCCCCGCAAGCCGGCTGCTAAGGACGGAGAATAACGATGCTGCAGCCTAATCGTCGCAAGTACCGCAAGGATCAGAAGGGTCGTAACTACGGCCTTGCCACCCGCGGTGCGAACGTTTCCTTCGGTGAGTTTGGTCTGAAGACGCTTGAGCGTGGTCGTATCACGGCCCGCCAGATCGAAGCCGCGCGCCGTGCCATTACACGCCACATCAAGCGCGGCGGCCGCGTCTGGATCCGCATCTTCCCGGACAAGCCCATTTCCTCGAAGCCTGCCGAAGTCCGTATGGGTAACGGTAAGGGCAATCCTGAATACTGGGTTGCGCTGGTCCAGCCGGGCCGCGTGCTCTACGAAATGGACGGCGTGGAAGAGTCGCTCGCCCGCGAAGCCTTCGCGCTCGCAGCTGCCAAGCTGCCCGTGAAGACCACGTTCGTTGTCCGCCAGGTCGGCATGTAATTACAAGGAGACACGGACATGAACGCTAAGGAACTGCGTGCCAAGAGTGAGACCGAGCTCAAGCAGGAACTGCAGGAACTTCTGAAGACGCACTTCAAGCTGCGTATGCAGAAGGCCACCCAGCAGCTGCAGAACACGGCTTCGCTGCGTCAGACGCGTCGCGACATCGCGCGCGTTCGCACTATCCTCACCCAGAAGGCGACCACGAAATGACCGAACAGACGAAGGAATCGCTCACCCGCACTCTCATCGGTGTGGTCACGAGCAACAAGATGGACAAGACGGTCACCGTTCTTGTCGAGCGCAAGGTCAAGCACCCGCTCTACGGCAAGTATGTCGTTAAGAGCAAGAAGTACCACGCGCACGATGAGCTCGCCTGCGGCGAGGGCGATCGTGTCGAGATTGAGGAAGTCCGCCCCGTCTCCAAGACTGTGTCTTGGAATGTGACGAAGATCCTCACGAAGGCCGAAGTCCTCTAAGAAAGTCGAGCGGGGTGAAAAAATCACCCCACATCGCTTGCAAAGTAACTGAACGTTCAGTTATATTTGCACCCCGTCGCCCGGATGCCACTTCTGGTGGGATTCCGGGCGATGCATTTCTTAGTCCGTCGTCCGCACATGCCATTTGCTGCATGACTCGCGCGGATGATCGGACCTCATCCCCGCCATACGGGGCCAATACTGTCCGCGTATGCGGAATAAGTTGGGAATTTTTCAGTAATGATTCAGATGCAAAGCCGACTGGACGTCGCCGATAACACCGGTGCGCGTTCGGTCATGTGTATCAAGGTGTTGGGCGGTTCCAAGCGCCGCTACGCCAACATCGGTGACGTCATCAAGGTGACGGTCAAGGAAGCTGCTCCGCGCGGCCGCGTGAAGAAGGGCGAGGTCTACAACGCTGTTGTGGTCCGTACCGCTCACGGCGTTCGTCGTCCGGACGGTTCCAAGATCGCCTTTGACGGCAATGCCGCCGTTCTCCTCAACAGCAAGCTCGAGCCGATCGGCACCCGTATCTTCGGGCCGGTGACCCGTGAACTGCGTACCGAGCAGTTCATGAAGATCGTGTCGCTCGCTCCTGAAGTCATCTAATTGAGGAGAGAAAATGCAGCGCATTCGTAAAGGCGACCAGGTTGTGGTCATCGCCGGCCGCGACCGCGGCACCAAGGGCACGGTTCTCGCCCGCGTTGACGACCGCCACGTTCTCGTGGAAGGCGTCAATGTCGTGAAGAAGGCCGTCCGCCCGAATCCGACCCTCGGCATCGAGGGCGGCATCGTCGACAAGACCCTCCCGATCGATCAGTCCAACGTTATGCTGGTCAATCCGGAAACGGGCAAGGGCGAACGCATCGGCTTCAAGGAAGTTGATGGCAAGAAGGTTCGCGTGTTCAAGTCCAATGGCGCCGTCGTCGGTGCCAAGGCCGAATGAGGGTACCCATGTCGCGTTTCAGCTCCCTTTATCACGACACCATTGTCCCCGAACTCATGAAGAAGTTCGGCTACAAGACTGTCATGCAGGTTCCGCGCATCACCAAGATCACGCTCAACATGGGCGTTGGTGAAGCCGTTAATGACAAGAAGAACATCGAATTCGCCGTTGGCGACATGACCAAGATCGCCGGCCAGAAGCCGATGGTCACCCGCACCCGCAAGGCTATCGCGAACTTCAAGATCCGCGAAAACATGCCGATCGGCTGCATGGTCACCCTCCGTGGCGAACGCATGTACGACTTCCTTGATCGTCTCGTTACGATCGCCTTCCCGCGCGTCCGCGACTTCCGCGGCGTGTCTGGTCGTGCTTTTGACGGCCGCGGCAACTACAACATCGGCCTCAAGGAACAGATCATCTTCCCGGAAATCGAATACGACAAGATCGATTCGATCCGCGGCATGAACATCTCCATCACCACGACGGCTAAGACCGACGAAGAAGCCAAGGCTCTCCTCGCTGGTTTCAGCTTCCCGTTCCGCAACTGAGGTTGACGCAAAATGGCAAAACTTGCTCTCATTAACCGCGAAGCCAAGCGCCGCGCGACGGTCGCTAAGTTCGCGGCCAAGCGCGCCGCCCTCAAGGCGATCATCAACGACGCTACCCGCTCGATGGATGAACGTCTCGAAGCCCGCGCACAGCTCGAAGCGCTGCCGCGCAACGCTTCCCCGGTCCGTCTGCGCAACCGTTGCGCGATTACCGGTCGTCCCCGTGGCAATTTCCGTAAGTTCGGTCTTTGCCGTGAAATGATTCGTGACGCCGCCATGCGCGGTGACATCCCCGGCCTCCAGAAGGCCAGCTGGTAAGCGAGGAGATTGCGAAATGAGTATGAGTGATCCGATCGCCGACATGCTGACCCGCATCCGCAACGGTCAGATGGTCGACAAGGCCGCGGTGGTTATGCCTTCCTCCAAGCTGAAGGTTGCCATCGCCAAGGTCCTCAAGGAAGAAGGCTACATCGAAAACTACGAAGTGGCGGCTAACAACGGCAAGAACGAGCTCAACGTTACGCTCAAGTACTATGCCGGCCGTCCGGTTATCGAACGCCTCGAGCGCGTGTCCCGTCCGGGCCTGCGCATTTACAAGAACCACGACAGCATCCCCCAGGTGATGAACGGTCTCGGCATCGCGATCGTTTCGACCCCGAAGGGCGTGATGACCGATCGCGCTGCCCGCGCGGCCGGCGTCGGCGGCGAAGTTATCTGCTACGTCGCCTAACCCGAGGAGTGTGAAATGAGTCGTATCGCTAAGATCCCCGTCACCATCGCCAAGGGCGTGACCGTTACGCTCACCCCCGAATATGTGACCGTCAAAGGTCCCGTGGGCGAAGTGAAGATGCACGTCCTGCCGCTCGTCAAGGTTACCGAAGCTGAGGGTCACCTCCACTTCGAACAGCTCGATGAGTCCCGTGAGTCCAACGCCAACGTCGGCACGATGCGTGCCCTCGTCAATGACATGGTGAAGGGCTGCTCGGTCGGCTTCGAAAAGCGCCTCGCCCTCGTCGGCGTTGGCTATCGTGCCCAGGCTCAGGGTGACAAGCTCAATCTGTCGCTCGGCTTCTCGCATCCGGTTGTGCACCACATGCCCGCCGGCATCAAGGTTGAGACGCCCACCCCGACTGAAATCATCATCAAGGGTGCTGACAAGCAGAAGGTTGGTCAGACGGCTGCTGAAGTTCGCGCTTATCGTTCCCCCGAACCCTATAAGGGAAAGGGTGTCCGTTATGCGAATGAGCATGTCGTGATCAAGGAAACCAAGAAGAAGTAATTCGGACGTTAGAAGATGATCAACAAGAAACAAAGCCGCCTGCGTCGCGCCCGCGCCACGCGCGCCCGCATTCTGCTGCAGAAGGTCGATCGCCTGACGGTCCATCGTACCAATCTGCACATCTACGCCAGCATCATTTCGGCCGACAATGGCCGCACGCTCTGCTCCGCCTCCACGGTCGAGCCGGAAGTGCGCGCTCAGCTCGCCAACCAGACTGGCCGTGGCGGCAACGTCGCCGCTGCCAAGCTCGTTGGTGCTCGCATCGCCGAAAAGGCGAAGGCTGCCGGTATTGAAACCTGCGCCTTCGATCGCTCTGGCTACCGTTACCACGGCCGTGTCGCCGCGCTTGCTGAAGCTGCGCGCGAAGCCGGCCTCAAGTTCTAACCGAGGTGCTGGCAATGGCTAAGGTTCAAGGTAAAAACGCGGTCGAAGAACAGGACGACGGCCTGCGTGAAAAGATGATCGCGGTCAACCGCGTCAGCAAGACCGTCAAGGGCGGCCGTATTCTCGCTTTCGCGGCGCTCACGGTTGTGGGCGACGGCGACGGCTCCATCGGCATGGGCACGGGCAAGTCCCGCGAAGTGCCGCAGTCCGTTACGAAGGCCATGGAACGCGCCCGTCACACGATGAAGCGCGTCCCGCTCAAGAACGGCACGCTGCATCACGCCGTTGAAGGCCGTCATGGCGCCTCCCGCGTCATCATGATGCCGGCTCCGGAAGGTTCCGGCGTCATCGCCGGCGGCCCGATGCGCGCCGTCTGCGACGCTGTCGGCATCCGCAACGTTGTTGCGAAGGCCTACGGCTCGACCAATCCGTACAACCTCGTCCGTGCGACGCTCAACGCCCTCGAAAACCTCCGCTCGCCCGCTGAAATCGCGGCCAAGCGCGGTAAGACGGTCGAAGAGCTGCTCGGCTAATCCGGAGTCCAAGACATGTCCGAAAAGAAGACCATCAAGGTCACTCTGGTGAAGAGCCCGATCGGGACGAACGCGGATCACCGCGCCACCGTTCTCGGTCTCGGCCTCAAGAAGATCGGCCAGACGCGCGAGCTCGAAGATACGCCCGCCGTTCGCGGCATGATCACCAAGGTTGCGTACCTCGTGCGCGCTGAATGATCCGAAGGATGACCCAAAATGCGTTTGAATACCATCAAGCCCGCTGAGGGCTCGAAGCACGCTCACCATCGCGTTGGCCGTGGTGTCGGCTCCGGTTGGGGCAAGACCGCGGGTCGCGGTCACAAGGGCCAGAAGTCGCGTGCCGGCGGCTTCCACAAGGTCGGTTTCGAAGGCGGCCAGATGCCGATGTATCGCCGCCTCCCGAAGCGCGGCTTCACGTCCCTCTCCCGCAAGTTCGTCGAAGTGGTTCGCCTCTCCGATCTCGAACGTCTCGGTGTCGATGAAATCGATCTGCTCGTCCTTAAGGAAGCCGGCGTTGTTTCGACGCTTGCCAAGGACGCTCGCGTGATCCTGTCGGGCGCCATCACCCGCAAGGTGACGGTGCGCGGCCTCGGCGTGACGAAGGGTGCCCGCGCTGCCATCGAGGCGGCCGGCGGCTCCGTCGCAGAGTAAGAGACAAACTGCAAGAGGATAGGACGTGGCGAATAGCCCCAGCTCAAAGCAGCAGTCAGGCCTCAGCAAGTACGGCGACCTTAAGGGTCGCCTGATCTTCCTGGCGCTTGCACTCGTTGTATACCGTATCGGCGCTCATGTGCCGGTTCCCGGTATTGATCCCGATATGCTCCAGCAGCTGTTCAATCAGCAGCAGGGCGGCATTCTCGGGCTGTTCAACATGTTCTCCGGCGGTGCTCTCTCGCGCTTTTCCGTCTTCGCGCTCGGCATCATGCCGTACATTTCAGCATCTATTATTTTTCAGATGCTGTCGTACGTGCTGCCGAGCCTGGAGGCGATCCGCAAAGAGGGTGAACAGGGCCGCAGAAAGATCACGCAGTACACCCGTTACGGGACGCTGCTGCTCGGTCTTTTCCAAGGCTTTGGCATCGCTGTAGCGCTCGAAACGCAGCCCGGGCTCGTTCTTGATCCCGGGTTCCTCTTCCGCATTACTACGACCGTTTCGCTTCTCACGGGCACCATGTTCCTCATGTGGCTCGGTGAGCAGATTACCGAACGCGGTCTCGGCAACGGCATTTCGATCATCATCTTCGCAGGTATTGTGGCCGGCCTTCCGAACGGCACGAGCGGACTCTTCCAGCTTGTGTCGACCGGTGCCATCAGTCCTCTTGCCGCGATTTTCGTGATCGCCATTGTTCTCGCCGTTACTGCTTTCGTGGTCTTCGTTGAGCGCGGCCAGCGCCGCATCACGGTCAATTACGCCAAGCGTCAGATCGGCAACAAGATCTATGGCGGGCAGAGCTCTTATCTGCCCCTCAAGATGAACATGTCGGGTGTTATTCCCCCGATCTTTGCTTCGTCGCTGATCCTCTTCCCGGCTACGCTGGCAGGTTGGTTTACCTCGGGCGACTCCACTCGCTGGATCCGCGACCTCGCGGCCGCGCTTTCGCCCGGACAGCCGCTGTACACGCTCCTCTACGCAGCGCTCATCATTTTCTTTGCCTTCTTCTACACGGCGTTGGTTTTCAACCCGAAGGAAACGGCTGAGAATCTGAAAAAGAGCGGTGCCTTCATTCCGGGCATTCGTCCGGGTGAGCAGACGGCGCGTTACATTGACCGCGTGCTCCTGCGTCTTACGCTCGGCGGTGCGGCTTATCTCGTCTTTGTGTGTCTCGTTCCTGAGTTCCTTAACCTCAAGTTCAACGTTCCCTTCTATTTCGGCGGTACTTCGCTGCTGATCGTTGTGGTTGTGACGATGGACTTCATGAGTCAGGTTCAGGCGTACATGATGACGCACCAGTACGAAAATCTGCTGCGGAAAACCAATTTCCGCGGTCTCACCCGGAAGTGATCCGCTTTCCGAAGTTCAGTCTCTGAACTTCTGGGCACGATCGCTTCCTGAGGCGGAAGAGACCAAAAAAAGCTTTGAAAGGGCGGCTTATGCTGCCCTTTCAGGCTGAATGGAAAGCTCAACTTCCCACTGGCCATTCGGTCAGCGGGAAGTTGCTCGCTATAAAGCTTTCCTCCGCACAACCGTTAAAGAGGCAAATTTTTGAAGCCCGGGCCTCTATTCGGTTGCGCGTTTCCGTAATGTCGATTATTATTCGACGTTTCTGCCGTGTGGGCATCGAAATTCCAAGCTCATCAGCTTGTGGAGATTATTTAAATGAAGGTTAGAGCTTCAATTAAGAAAATGTGCCGCAACTGCAAGATCATCAAGCGCAAAGGCGTTGTTCGAGTGATCTGCACTGACCCGCGTCACAAGCAGCGTCAAGGCTAAAGAGGTAACACAATGGCTCGTATCGCCGGTATCAATATTCCGCCGCAGCAGCATGCTGAGATCGGTCTCACTGCCATTTATGGCATTGGCCGTCCGCGTGCCCGCCAGATTCTCAATGCTTGCGGCATTCCCTGCACGAAGAAGGTCCAGGACCTCGACGACGCTGAACTCGAACGCATCCGTGATGCCGTTTCCAAGTTCACCGTTGAAGGCGATCTCCGTCGTGAGATCCAGCTTTCGATCAAGCGTCTGATCGACCTCGGCACCTATCGTGGCATGCGTCATCGCCGCGGCCTCCCGGTCCGTGGTCAGCGTACCCGCACCAACGCTCGCACCCGCAAGGGCCCGCGCAAGGTTGGCGTCACGCTCAAGAAGTAATTAAAGGTTAGTTATGGCTGGCAACAACTCCAAGTCCTCCGCTACCGCCCGCGGCCGCAAGAAGGTCCGTAAGGTCGTTACGGAAGGCATCGCTCATATTCACGCCTCGTTCAACAATACGATCGTGACGATCACCGACCGTCAGGGCAACTCCATTGCTGCCTCGTCGTCGGGTGCGCAGGGCTTCAAGGGCTCGCGTAAGTCCACCCCGTTCGCTGCTCAGGTTGCTGCGGACCACGCTGGCAAGATCGCCCTCGAACATGGCCTGAAGAACATCGAAGTCCGCATCTGGGGCCCTGGTCCCGGCCGCGAGTCTTCCGTGCGTGCGCTTAACGCGCTCGGCATCCGCGTCACCTCCATCCAGGACGTGACCCCGGTCCCGCACAACGGCGTTCGCCCCTCCAAGCGTCGCCGCGTCTAATACTCCAGAATTATTCATTCTGTTGTTGAATCCCGCGTCCGTTGTTCCGCATGCTGAGGCGGCACGGACTGAATGTAGGGAGTCCTACAGGATAAGAGAGGCATTTTTAAATGGCACGATATCTCGGTCCCAAGCTCAAGCTTTCGCGTCGCGAAGGCATTGACCTGAATCTGAAGAGCGCCCGTCGTTCGTTTGAGTCCAAAGTCAAGGACGTCGGCTCCAAGCCGGGCCAGCACGGCAAGATCTCCGGAGCCCGCATGTCCGACTATGGCAACCAGATGCGTGAAACGCAGAAGGCCAAGCGCATGTACGGCGTTCTCGAACGTCAGTTCCGTCGTTATTTCGCTGAGGCTTCCCGCCTTCGCGGTAACACGGGCGAAAAGCTCCTTCAGCTCCTTGAGAGCCGCCTTGACAACGTCGTTTATCGCATGGGCTTCGGCTCGACGCGCGCGGAAGCCCGCCAGCTCGTCAGCCATGGCGCCATCGAAGTGAACGGCCGCAAGGTGAACATTCCCTCCTACTCCGTTCGCGCCGGCGATGTGATCGCTGTTCGTGAAAAGGCTCAGAAGCAGGTTCGCATCGCCGAGGCTCTTGACCTCGCGCAGCAGAACGGCTTCCCGGCCTGGGTTGAAGTGGATGCCAAGAAGTTCACCGGCACCTTCAAGACCCTTCCGGCCCGCGACGAAGTCGCTCCGGAAATCAACGAAGCGCTCATCATCGAACGCTACTCCCGCTGATCTGGGAGGATCCTCTGGGCACCGAACAGTTCGTTCGGTGCTCTCCGGGTCGAAAGATCGATGCACACACGGCGAAACGCGGCTCCTTTTTCGAGCCGCGTTTTGTTCTTAAATTCATCCGCAAAATTCCCTTGGGTTATGCAAAGGAATTTTGCGGATGCATTTAAAATGCATCTGTTTAGGGACAGCTTGCGCCTCCAGCATTCTGTCCGCCTTTTCAGCCTTATCGGTGTAACGAGCCGAGGGTATTGAACCAAAAGGAACTTATTTAGAGATGGCTAATACAGCTCTCCTGAAGCCCACCAGCGTCGACGTTGACGTTGATCCGCAGAATCCCAACCGCGCCGTCATTACGCTCGAACCGTTCGAACGCGGCTACGGCCACACGCTCGGCAATGCGCTGCGCCGCATTCTTCTTTCCTCCATGGTGGGTTTTGCCCCCACGGAAGCGCAGATCACCGGCATCGTTCATGAGTATTCCCAGATCGACGGCGTTCTCGAAGACGTGGTCGACATCCTTCTCAATCTGAAGGGCGTTGTCTTTAAGCTCGAAAAGCGCGATGAAGTCACTGTGATGCTCCGCAAGGACGGTGAAGGCGTCGTCACGGCTGCCGACTTTGATCTTCCGCACGATGTGACGGTTCTTAATCCCGATCACGTCATCGCTCACCTCTCCGGCGGCCGCCTCGAGATGCAGGTCAAGATCGAAAAGGGCCGCGGCTATCAGCCCGGCGACGTTCGCGGCTTCCGCGACGACTACTCCAAGAGCTCGATCGGCCGCATCATCATGGATGCGTCCTTCTCCCCCATCCGCCGCGTTGCCTATCAGGTGATGGCCGCCCGCGTTGCTCAGCGCACCGACCTCGACAAGCTCGAGATCACGATTGAAACCAACGGTGCCATCGGCCCGGAAGAAGCGCTGCGTGAATCCGTGCGTATCCTTCAGGACCAGCTCGCTGTCTTCGGCTCCATCCATCCGGAACAGGATGTTGAAGGTCAGAAGACGGACGACTCGGCCAATAATCCGCCGCCGCTCGATCCGATCCTCCTTCGTCCGGTTGACGATCTCGAACTTACCGTTCGTTCGGCCAACTGCCTTAAGGCGGAGAGCATCTACTTCATCGGCGACCTTATTCAGCGCACTGAGAATGAACTTCTCAAGACGCCGAATCTCGGCCGCAAGTCGCTCAACGAAATTAAGGAAGTCCTCGCCGCTCACGGCCTTACGCTCGGCTCCAAGCTCGAGAACTGGCCGCCTGCCGGTGCCGGCACGCCGGGTCTTACGGACCGCTGAAAATTTCTGAGCCCTAAGGCTTGATTACGGAAGGCGCGATCATATAAAATCGCGCCTTTCGTACATCAGTACGTCTTACGAGCGCCTCCACCCGACCGCTTCACTTCACGTGAAGATAGAAGATGACGGGGAAGAGCGCTTCAGTAAAGCCGGCATTCCTTGCCGGCCGATTTTTAGATTCAAGGAAATTAGAAAATGCGTCATCGCAACGGCTATCGCAAGCTTAACCGCACCTCTGCTCATCGTCTCTCGATGCTGCGCAACATGGCTTGCTCCCTCCTCACGCACGAAGCCATCCGCACGACCCTCCCGAAGGCCAAGGAACTCCGCCGCGTCGTTGAACCCCTGATCACGCTCGCCAAGGAACCGACGGTTGCCAACAAGCGCCTCGCCTTCAATCGCCTTCGCGACCGCGACGTCGTCGTCAAGCTCTTCAACGAAGTTGCTCCGCGCTTCGCCAACCGTCAGGGCGGCTACACCCGCATCCTGAAGATGGGCTTCCGCAACGGCGACAATGCTCCGATGGCCTACATGGAACTCACCGAACGCGCCATGCCGGTTGAGGAAGTTGCTGCTCCGGCTCCTGCCGCCGCTGCTCCCGCCGAAGACGTCAAGGCTGAATAATTGCCTTGCGGCGCATCCCGCCTGACTGCGGGATGAGGTTCGAGAAGCCCGTATTTCCCTCTGGTGGAAGTGCGGGCTTTTCTATATTTCTTCATTCTCAGACTCTAAGGAAATCGCCCATCATGGATTCCATGCGCATCGACAAATGGCTCTGGGCTGCGCGCTTCTTCAAGACCCGTTCCATTGCTCAGGACGAAGTGGGGCTTGGCCGCGTGCTGATCGGCGGTCAGCGAGCGAAGCCTTCGCGCGACGTCCGCGTGGGCGACAGGCTTGAGATTCACCGGGGCGAAGAGGTCTTTACTGTTTACGTCGAGGGGCTTTCTGCTGTGCGCGGTCCTGCCCCGCAGGCTCAGCTTCTCTACCGGGAAACAGAAGAAAGCATGAAGGCGCGGGAAGCCAAACGCGCCATGATGAAGCTCGCTTTTGAGCCTTCGACCACGATTCGCCAGGGGCGTCCCACTAAACGAGAGGGTCGGGAACTCCGCCGCTTCAAGGAAGAAGGATTCCGCTGAGAAGCCTGTTCAAACAAAAGGCCCGCCATTCTTCTTCAAGAGAATGCGGGCCTCGCGGCGGGATGAATTTTTCCGCCGTCCCTTTGAGGAACGGCAGAAATGCTTCATCAGTAGTTGTAGCCTTCCTTGATCCAGCGAGCCACGTCGAGCGCGCAGTAGGTGAGGATGCCGTCAGCGCCTGCACGCTTGAAGCAAACCATGGTCTCGAAGGTGATCTTCTTTTCGTCGATCGCACCGGCAGCGGCGGCGAATTTAATCATCGCGTATTCGCCGGAGACGTGATAAGCAAAGGTCGGAGCACCGAATTCCTGCTTCACGCGCCAGAGAACGTCGAGATAAGGAACGCCCGGCTTCACCATGACCATGTCAGCGCCTTCGGCGAGGTCGAGGCCCACTTCCCAGAGCGCTTCATTGCCGTTGGCCGGATCCTGCTGGTAGACGGCCTTATTGGACTTGCCGAGATTCGAGGCAGAGCCCACGGCATCGCGGAAGGGACCGTAGTAGGAGGAAGCGTATTTGGCGGAGTAGGCCATGATGCGCGTATGGATGAGGCCTTCATCCTCGAGCGCCTTGCGGATGATGCCGATGCGGCCGTCCATCATGTCGGAGGGGGCAACCACGTCGGCACCCGCCTTGGCCTGAGCCATCACCTGCTTGACGAGCATCTCAATCGTTTCGTCGTTGAGAATGTAGCCCGTTTCATCAATGAGACCGTCCTGGCCGTGCGTCGTGTAGGGGTCGAGCGCAACGTCGCACATGACGCCGAGCTGAGGATAGGCCGCCTTCAGAGCCTTGACGGCACGCGGAATGAGGCCGTCCGGATTGGCCGCTTCACGGCCGTCCGGCGTCTTGAGCGCATCCTCGATATGGGGGAAAAGCGCAATCATCGGAATTCCGAGCTCAACGCATTCGCCGGCGACCTTGAGAAGCTCGTCAATCGTCAGACGATCCACCCCGGGCATGCTCGGGACGGGTTCGCGGCGGGCGGTTCCTTCCATTACGAAGACCGGAAGAATCAGATCGTTCGGCGTGACGACATTCTCGCGCATCAGGCGGCGGGAAAAGTCGTCGTGACGCATGCGGCGCATGCGCACCATCGGATAGGCACCAAGAGTTTGCATTTCTATTACCTCTCGTTTGTTCCGGAGATGTCGCTCCGGACGGATGAAGTGTTTTCGCCTTCGGCAGCGGCTGCTGCGGAGGCTGGAGCCGGAAGCCAGGATTCAAGCGTTTCGATCAGCTGATCAACGCCTTCGCGCTTCAGGCCCGAGAAAAACTGCACGGAAACCTGAGGACCGAAGGCGGCGGCGCGCTCCTCGGCCTTGCGGAGCGTCTGACGGCGCTCCATGTTCTTGATCTGGTCGCACTTGTTGAGGAGCCAGAGCTGACGCACTTCGGGGCGTTCCCGCATGAAGTCGATGAGCCATTCATCGGTCGGCATGAAGGGGCGGCGCGAATCCATCACGATGACGAGTCCGGCAAGCTGACGTCGGCCGGCAATGTAGCCCCCCACCAGATCGGACCAGGATCCGCGGACGGATTCATTCGCCTTGGCGAAGCCGTAGCCCGGAAGGTCCACAAGGCGGCCGACCGTTTCGCGGGACTTCCCGTCGGGCGTTTTGCGTGAGAGCTCAAAGAAATTGATGAGCTGCGTGCGGCCGGGGGTTTTCGACGCGAAGGCGAGACGGGTCTTCCTCGTGATCACATTGATCGTGGTGGACTTCCCGGCATTGGAGCGTCCGGCAAATGCGATTTCAGGCTCTATCGTGGTCGGCAGCCCCGAAAGCTTGGCGGCTGAAATCTGAAAGCGGGCGGAATCGAAAAGGCTCACGTGTTGGGGTTCCCAAAAGTGGGCCGGCGGCAATGCCGCCGGCTGAAAGCATCATTATTCTAGGAATGAGAGCTTACAGGCGCGTTAATGCGGGTGCTCGCTCAGGTTCATGGAAATATGAGCGTTTTGCTTCAGAGCGTATGTCCGAAGATGTCGTTGGTCTGCATGGAGGTGCGGATGAAGGTGGTGCGCATCGTGAGCTCCTTCAGGCGCTTTGCGCCAACGTAGGTGCAGGCAGAGCGCACGCCGCCGAGAATGCCCTGAACGGTGCCTTCAACAGGCCCTCTTGCCGGAATGAGGACGGACTTTCCTTCCGCTGCGCGGTATTTCGCGACGCCTCCGGCGTACTTGTCCATGGCGTCCTTGCTGCTCATGCCGTAAAAGCGCTTGAAGGTTTTGCCGTCGATCTCAACGATTTCGCCTGCCGCTTCATCGTGGCCGGCGAGCATGCCGCCAAGCATGACGAAGTCTGCGCCGCCGCCGAAAGCCTTGGCGATGTCGCCGGGAACCGTGCAGCCGCCGTCGGCGCAAATGCGCCCGGAGAGGCCGTGGGCGGCATCAGCGCATTCGATGATTGCCGAGAGCTGCGGGTAGCCGACGCCCGTCATTTTGCGCGTGGTGCAGACCGACCCCGGACCGATTCCGACCTTGATGATGTCTGCGCCGGCGAGAACGAGTTCTTCAGCCATGTCGCCCGTGACGACGTTGCCCGCCATGATGACGTAGTCGGGGCAGGCTTCGCGCGCTTTCTTCACAAAAGAGACAAAGGCTTCGGTGTAGCCGTTTGCGACGTCGATGCAGAGATACTGAATCGCGCCTTTCGGGGCCTTTTTTTCTACTGCCAGGAATTTTTCCCAGTCGGCGTCGGAAATGCCGAGCGAATAGAAGGCGGTGTGCTTCTCTTCGAGCGATGAGAAGAAGTCGACGTATTCCTCCACTGAATAGTGCTTGCAGAGCGCCGTCGACATGCCGTGGCGGCCGAGCGCGCGGGCCATTTCGAATGTGCCCGTCGTATCCATGTTGGCGGCGATGATGGGAATGGCATGGTATTTCAGGGGCGAATGGCGGAATTTGAATTCGCGCGTGATGTCGACTTCGCTTCTGCTCGTGAGCGTGGAACGCTTCGGGCGGATGAGCACGTCCTTGAAGTCAAGACGAATGGTGTTCTCAATATGCATCGCGGGGCTCTCCTTCGGGATGAGCGGAGCCCGGAAGGAGGCTCCGTAAACGCAAAAACGCCGCATTCCGGGGCGATTTCCCGGAATCCGGCGTTAATTGATTCTACAGACTTTTGAGTATTTACCGGATGCTCATGCCAAGGGATTCAGCAAAGAGGCTGCGAACAGCTTCCGCGGACATGCCGGGTTTTTCCACAAGTCCGAGCGTTTCCTCGTCCCGCGTGAGGTCGAGCGCCGTCTGCGGACGGCGAAGCGGAATGACGCGGTCCCCGTCAACGAGCACTTCCATCGGCAGCGGGCGCGAATTGTAGGTTGAGGCCATTGCCATGCCGTAGGCGCCTGCCGTTCGGATGGCGAGGAGGTCTCCGGCTTCAATCGCGAGATTGCGGTCATTGCCGAGGAAGTCCGTGGATTCGCATACCGGGCCCACGATGTTGAGGATTTGCCGCGGGGCCTTCGGATTCGGCACCACGGGCTCGATCAGATGGTAGCTCCCGTAGATGGCCGGGCGGACGAGTTCAGTCATGGAGGCATCCACGATAGCAAACTGGCGCTCGAAAAGCCCGGATTTCAGGTATTGAACGGTCGTGAGAAGCGCGGCAGCCTGGGCAATGACGGAGCGGCCGGGCTCCACGAAAATTTCAATTCCGGGAACCGAGACTTCCTCGCGGACAGCTTTTATGAGGGCGGGGATCAGCTCGGAAGGCTCCAGAGGCTTCTCATCCGGGTGATAGGCGACGCCTGCGCCGCCTCCCAGATCGATATGGTGAAGAACGATGCCGCGGCGTGCGAGTTCGTTCACAAATCCGGCAAGGACGGTCACCATCCGGAGATAGGGTTCCGCCGACTCCACCTGACTGCCGATGTGGCAGGAAATGCCCTCGATTCTGATCATCGGGAGCTTGGCGGCTTTTTCGTAAAGCGGAATAACGTCGGTAAGCTTCACGCCGAACTTGCTGTCGCCGAGACCGGTGGCGACATGCGCGTCGACATGGGCATCGATGTTGGGATTAACGCGCACGGAAACGTGCGCCGCAATGCCGAGGTGTTCGGCGACGGCATGAATGCGGTCAAGCTCGGCGGGCGACTCGATGTTGAAGCACTTGATCCCGGCGCGAAGCGCGAATGCGATGTCGGCGACCGACTTCCCGACGCCAGAAAAGACGACTTTCTTCGGATCTCCGCCCGCTTCCAGCGCGCGCAGAATTTCTCCGCCGCTCACGCAGTCAAAGCCCGTGCCCTGACGGGCGACAAGTTCGAGGATGCCGCGTGTGGAAGCGGCCTTCACGGCGTAGCAGACCTGGTGGGGTTCGGTCCCGAACGCTTTTTCGTAAGCCTCGAGCCGCTCCACAATGCCGGCGCGGGAATAGACGTAAAGGGGCGTGCCGAATCTGCGGGCGAGGTCCTTAAGCGGAATGTCCTCGCAGAAGAGCTCCCCCTCGGGCGAACGGTAGAAGGAAAGCCCCGGGGAGAGGTCGTCCGGACGGGTAAGATTGCGTTCAGCCATTGTCATCTCTCATTACCTCCCGGACTGAAAGGTTCCAGACTGGGCGGGTTCGCCCGGCATGTAGAGCGGCCCCTTGAGGCCGCATCCGGAAAGGATGAGGCACAAGGCCAGAGCGATGCCGGCAGCGCCGGCGGCAAAGGATTTTTTCATGGGAAGAAGGAAATGACGGAAACGGAATTTCTGGAAGAGGCCGAGGCGGAAATGAACCGCCTTCAGGATCATATTGAATCGAAGTACGAGGATGTCGACTGCACAAGGAGCGGGAACGTCCTCACGATAGAGCTTGAGGACGGCGCTCAGGCGGTCGTCAACATTCAGACCCCGATGCAGGAAATCTGGTTCGCTTCGCACCTGGGAGGCATGCACTTCAGGGAAACGAACAAGGGCTGGATCAATCCGCGCGACGGACGCACGCTCGAGGAAACCGTCGAGGGCGCAATTGATGCGCTTATGAGCCGCTAGGGCGCTTCCCGCTCGCTAGGAAGGCAGGGACGTCCCCCGTAGGCGAGTGCTTTCAATTTTATCTAGGGCGCTACGTGAGGCGCTCTCCGCCATAAGGAAAAGATCCGTCGGAAAGGCGGGTCTTTTCCTCAGAAACTCTGCGGCGCGTCAGAAGATCTGATCGCGCACCAGGTCGCGGGCATCGAGGTCGCCCGAGAAGGCGTCGCCCCCCTTCACCGGGTCGCGATAGTAGTAGAGGCCGTCGCGCTCAACCACGGACTCGGGCTGAATGCGGACCGTTTCCGGCACGTTTTTGAGCGCAGTGCGCATGAAGTCGACCCAGATCGGGAGCACCAGGCCGCCGCCGGTTTCACGCGACCCCAGCGGTTTCGGCTGGTCGTAGCCCATCCAGCCGACAGCAACCGTATTGCCGGCATAGCCGCAGAACCAGGCGTCCTGACTGTCGTTCGAGGTGCCGGTTTTGCCCGCGATGTCGTCGCGCTTCAATTCTCTTGTCGCCCGGCGTGCGGTGCCGTTGATGGCAACCCGGTGCAGAAGCGAATTCATGACGAAGGCGTTTCTTTCATCGATCGCGCGGATCGAGGGATCACCCGCCTGGCGATTGGTCGCCTGCATCAGGGTTGCGCCCTGAGCGTCCGTCACCCGGTCAATGAGGTAGGGCTGCACGCGGTAGCCGCCGTTTGCGAAAACCATGTATCCCCCAAGCATTTGCCAGGGCGTAACGCTGCCGGCACCGAGCGCCATCGGGAGGTTGGCCGGGTGGTTTTTCCCCGAGAAGCCGAATCGCTCGATGTACTGCTGCGCATAGGCGGGCGTGATCGACTGCATGATGCGGATCGTCACGAGGTTCTTGGAAAGCTCGAGGGCCCGGTAGAGCGGCATCGGACCATCAAAGCGTCCCTCATAGTTCTTGGGTTCCCAGAGCTTGTTGCCCGTCAGCTTGGGGTCGATTGAGATCGGCGCGTCGTTGATGATGGTTGAGGCCGTGAAGCCCTTTTCGAGCGCTGCAGAATAAATGAAGGGCTTGAAGCTCGAGCCCGGCTGACGCCACGCCTGCGTGACGTGGTTGAACATGTTGAGGTTGAAGTCGAAGCCGCCCACGAGCGCCTTGACGGCGCCCGAGTTGAAGTCTGCGGCGACAAAGGCCGTTTCAACACGGGGCACCTGGGCAAGGGTCCAGGTTTCGGCAGCGTTTTTCCCGGTAAGCGGGTGCATCACGCGGATGACCGATCCCGGTCGGATGGGCGTAATGCCGCGCGCGGGCTTCTTCGCGAGATGCCGGCGGCCGAACCTGAGGCTTTCCTTGTCGAGCGTGATGGTTTCCGATGGGGAGATCGCCGCCACGATTTTTTCGGGCGACGCTTCCGTCACGACGGCGGGGAGCATGAAGGGCGAGGAAGCGGTTTTCGAGAGCGCGGCGCGGATGGCTTTTGCACGGTCGCCGGAGCTTCCGAGCTCCACAAAGTCCTCGGGGCCGCGATAGCCGTAGCGGCGGTCGTACGTGATGAGCTGGCGGCGGACGGCGTCGACTGCAGAACGCTGCTCGTCCATGCGGATCGTGGTGTAGACATTGATGCCGCGCGAATAGGTTTCGTCGCCGAAGATGTCGAACATCATCATGCGGGCGAGTTCGGCGGCGTAATGCGCCGTCACCTTGTCCGCGCTCGCATTGGCGTTCGCCGGGGCATCTTCCTCCACCACGCGGCGCACCTGCATCGGGAGCGATTTTTCCGTCTGGTAGGTGAGGTCGTCGATGTGTCCGAGGTCGTACATTCGCCGCAGCACGTAGTTTCTGCGCATCGTTGCGCGCGTCGGATTCGCAATCGGGTTGTAGGCAGAGGGCGCTACCGGAAGACCCGCGATGGTCGCGGCTTCGCCGACGGAAATGTCGTTGAGCGGCCGGCCGAAATAGGTTCTCGCTGCGGCGGCGAACCCGTAGGCGCGCTGACCGAGGTAGATCTGATTCATGTAGATCTCGAGAATCTGGTCCTTCGTGAGCTCGTGCTCGATCTTGAAGGACATGGCGATCTCGTAGAGCTTTCGCGTATAAGTGCGCTCGGTCGTCAGAAAGAAGTTCCTCGCCACCTGCTGCGTGATGGTGGAGCCGCCCTGACCGCGCCGGCCCGTCAGGATGTTGATGAGCGCCGCACGCACGATGCCCGTGATCTCGATCCCGGGGTGCTCGTAAAAGCCGTCGTCCTCTGCCGAAAGGATCGCGTACTTCACGTGATCCGGAACATCGGCGAGCTTCACAAAGTCGCGCCGTTCCTCGCCGAATTCGCCGATCAGCTTCCCGTCCGCACTCCAGACGCGAAGCGGCACCTTGGGGCGGTAGTCCGTGAGCGCATCAATGGGTGGAAGTTCGCGATAAATATATGCAAAGACGAAAACGAGAAGCAGAATCCCGGAGAGTGCTCCGGCTGCGCCTATTCCGATCACCCATTTGAGAACGCGCCAGAAGGCGGAGGGTCTGGAGGATTTCTGAACCTTCTTTTTGGAACGGGCAATCGGCACGGGCGGGGTCCTCAGAACAGAGAGTAGTGACGGAAAGGAAAATGTCCGTGATTATAAAAACTGCGTCCCGGCTGTGCCCCTCTTTCATTAAAAGAACCTCAATTCTTCCCACTATAGTGAGCCGGAAGAGCGTTCCTTTCGAG
>OLZW01000168.1_pt1 | contig 57235 bp, 82 predicted proteins | sample 1674281 | NCBI WGS metagenome assembly OLZW01 (sample SAMEA103958157, study PRJEB25191) | human gut metagenome | biome: human-associated habitat [ENVO:00009003]; feature: intestine environment [ENVO:2100002]; material: feces | place: Germany | collected 2013/2015
GAAAATACCCCGCGGGGGATATTTTGGAATTGCTTTTTAGCTCTCGTAGGGTTCTCCGGGGGTGTTGGGTGCTCTCCGAATTAGTTTCCGATACATGTACCGCTGCGAAACGGTGGAAACACTCCTTGGATCGAGCATGATTCTCCCCAATGCCCCTAGAAAACTCTGCGATAGCGTTGAGAATCCGCTAATAAAAGGAGATGATGTCCCTATGGCTCGTCGCAAACGGGTCGAGGAACCTATCTCCCCTCCACTTATTCCTGAACGAACTCCGGAAGGACGCGAACAACAGCTCGAAGCACTTGCTATGGATCTCGTTGAACGTCGTTTAAGAGAGGGGACCGCTTCCTCGGCAGAGACCGTACACTTCTTGAAGCAAGCTTCGTCTCGAAACCAACTTGAGATGGAGAAGATGCGGTATGAGAATCGTAAGATCGAAGCACAGACTCACGCCATCAATAATCTTGAGGATCAAACCAAGCTTTTCCAAGAAGCAGTCAAAGCCATGCAGGGCTATATCATGCCATCAGGCGAAGAAGAGGTGGAAGAATGATTTTATCGGATAGAACCATTCGAGGCCTCGCCGAAAACTGTGGTTTGATCGATCCATTTGATGAAGATCAATTGCAGCCGTGCAGTTATGATGTTCGACTCGATTCACGAATCAAGCGATTCGTGAAGACTAACGATTCAGCGATACATTTCATTAATGGTTCATCGAAAGAATTGCATGGCATATCGATGGATACCCTCAACATCGCCAATATGGCATATGCTCTTCGCCCTGGCGAATTCATTCTCGGATCTACCGTCGAAGCAGTATCGATTCCAGATTATCTGGCGTGTCGTTTCGAAGGAAAATCGTCGTTGGGACGTATCGGTCTGACGACGCATGTCACGGCTGGGTTTATCGATCCCGGTTTTCAAGGAACCATAACCTTGGAAATCAAGAACGAGAATCAATTCCCGATTCTGCTAAAGCCCGGAATGCTTATCGGTCAGTTGTGCTTTATCCGTCTCAACACCAAAGTCGATCGGATGTATGGTTCAGTCGGACTTGGTTCCCATTATCAGAATCAATCAGGCCCGACCGCAAGTCGGTAATAACAGTTATGGAGTAAATAATGAACTACCAAATGATCGAATGCGCAGTTCGTCGTTATATTGATGAAAAGAAGTTGTTTGATGGTCGAAAGGATTACCACCTGTCCATAAAGACTGGAGGGTATATTCGAGGAAACTTCTTTGCATTCGTTGTAACGGATCTGTCGGATGATAATCGAATTTATGAAGTTACAAGTTTGATGAATTCGAAGTCGGTTGCTGTAACGAGCTACATTCAAGAGAATGACGATCCGTTCTTTGTGTAATCTATAAAGGATGCTCGATCATGAATGGCATCATTCGAACGTATTCAGAACTCATGAGTATCGAATCGTATGAAGAACGTTTCGAGTATCTGGCTCTGAATGGAACCGTCGCTCGTCCGACGTTTGGTAACGAACGATGGATGAACCAGAGATTCTATCATTCGAAAGAATGGTATGATGTTCGAGATTATGTGATCGCTCGAGACAATGGTTTTGATCTAGGTCATCGGGATTTCCCGATACCCGGAAAGATCATGATTCATCATATGAATCCATTGACTCCCGATCAGATCGAACATGCAGATCGCAACATGCTTGATCCTGAGTTTCTTATCTCGTGTTCTCTGGCAACCCATAATGCCATTCACTACGGTGACAAAGACCAACTTCGGATCATGAATGAACGTTTTCCGAACGATATGATACCATGGAGGTGAACATGAACAAACATACTACATTTGAGATCGTAGCATTTGTTTCGGCGATAATGTCGGCATTTATCTCAGCGATCCTTCTAGGCATCATGTGCAGTTTCATGATTGTCACCAGGGATCAGCAACAGGAAGTGCGAACGGTGAAAACCGGCGACATTTCTTGGATCTGTCTCGATACAAAAGATGGCGATCGCATCGTTGCTGAAAGCTGCCAAATATTACCACATGCATAGGATGGGTGCTCATCGTGAGCGTATTGCTTTTTAGTTATGACGTTAATGACGAGCATCTTGAACAAGATGTCACCGTCAGAGTGAAATGAGGATCAATGGGTGCACTATTTCAGTCTTCGATCCTGAACACGATCAAACAGATGCTCGGAATCGATGAAACATTTAATGGTTTCGATCCGGAAATTATCATCGATATCAATTCGGCATTGATGACTCTGCATCAGTTAGGTATTGGTCCATCGGACGGATTTCAGATCGCTTCTGAGAGTGATATCTGGGAGGATCTTACAGTAGATGTGTCACAACTTAACGGGATTAAAACCTATATCTATCTCAAGACCAGACTGCTGTTTGATCCTCCATCAAATTCATTCCTCGTGCAATCTATGGAAAAGCAAATTCAAGAGCTTGAATGGCGATTGAACGTTAATGCGGAAGGAGCATTTGATGGATAACGACATTGAGGCTGTTGATCCTGTCGAGCAATGTTTTGAACATTTCGGCATCCTCGGTATGAAATGGGGACGTCGACGTTCGACCAAGGAACTTCAAGCCGCTCGTGGCAAGAAAGATTGGGAAGGCGATTCCGACAAGAATTCCGGTAAGGACTCAACTGAAGGATCTCAGTCACCTAGGAAAGATTCGGCTGAAGGTCCCAAGGTCGTTCGCAAAGAATCTGACCATGAGAAATACCAACGTCTTTCTCGCATGAAGGTTCAGGATATGTCCACTCAAGAGATTAACGATTGGGTGAATCGAACCAATGCTATAGCCAATTATAATCGATTGACGGCTCAGCAGAAAGAGGCATCACGATCCAAAGGCCAGAAATTTATTCATTTCATGATGAATACCGGAAAATCTATGGCTATCGATGCTGGTAAAGAAATCGCTAAAGAGTATCTTAAGACGGCTCTCAAAGGGTATGCTGAAAGCAAGATCGCGCCTTCTACACCACGACATGCGAAGTCGAAGAAAAAGAAGTAGCGTATGACACTATCAAACACTGCGACTCCGCGATACTATGGCGAGTTTCGTCAGAAAGTGATATCGGGTGAAATTCCGGTATGTCGTGAAATCTCGATGGAGATGAATCGTATAGATGCCATGATCGCAAATCCTGGCATTTACTATGATGATACCGCTGTCGAGCATTGGGTGAATTTCTGTGAGCACGAACTTGTGTTGACCGATGGCTCTCCACTTCATTTGCTTGACTCATTCAAGCTATGGGGCGAGCAGATCTTCGGATGGTATTACTTCGTGGATCGGTCGGTCTATGTTCCGAATACCGATCGTCCTGGAGGCCATTATGTCACCAAACGCATCAAAAAGCGTTTGATCAATCGACAGTATTTGATCGTTTCCCGTGGTAATGCCAAGTCATTGTATGCGACATGCTTGCAGGCATACATGCTGCTGTGCGATCCGAATACCACCACCGGAATTGTCGTGGCACCGACCATGAAACTTGCCGATGAGATCATGTCGCCGATCCGTACCGCTATTCAGCGAGCTCCAGGACCGGCGATTAAGATGATGACGCAGGGGAAACTCCCAGGACGAAGTGGCGGTGTCACTGGCAATCAGGTCATGTTGGCATCGACAAAGGTTGGTATTCAATATTTTCCGACGAACAGTCTCGTCGAAGTTCGTCCGATGTCCATTGACAAACTTCAGGGCGCTCGACCTAAGATCGCTACCGTTGACGAGTGGCTTTCTGGCGATACTCGCGAAGACGTTGTCGGTGCATTGGCCCAAGGTGCTTCCAAAGAGCAATCTGATAGAGGCGGTTCCGATTGGCTGATCGTGGCGACATCGTCTGAAGGTACTGTCCGTAATTCGGTCGGTGATACCATCAAGCTTGAGCTTATGAGTATTCTGAAAGGCGAGTATCAGGACTTTCACACCTCGATATTCTACTATCGACAGGATGATGTCAAAGAGGTCGCCGATCCTTCAACCTGGATGAAATCGAATCCAAACATTGGCATCACCGTAACGTATGAAACGTTACAGAACGATGTCGAACGTGCAGAAAAAGCACCGGCCAATCGCAATGATATTCTGGCCAAACGTTTCGGCATCCCTATGGAAGGCTACACCTACTTCTTTACGTATGAGGAAACACTTCCACATACCAAGAAGGACTTCTGGGGATTACCATGCGCACTCGGTGCCGATCTTTCGCAAGGCGACGATTTCTGTTCGTTCACCTTCATGTTCCCACTGCGTGGCGAAGTGTTCGGAATCAAGACTCGAAACTATATTTCTGAGTATACCTTGACAAAACTTCCTACAGCTGCTCGTCAGAAGTATGAGGAATTCATTCGAGAAGGTTCTTTGCATATCATGGAAGGAACCACTCTTGACATGGATCTGGTGTACGATGATCTCGATCAACACATCATTGATTGCCAGTACGATGTCCGCGCATTCGGTTATGATCCGTACAATGCCAAACGATTCGTCGAACGATGGACCCAAGACAATGGTGCTTTCGCCATTGAGAAAGTCATTCAAGGAGCCAAGACGGAATCCGTTCCGCTTGGCGAATTGAAGAAACTCGCTGAAGATCGTCGTTTGTTGTTTGATGAATCATTGATGTCATTCACCATGGCGAATTGTATGACATTGGAAGATACCAACGGTAATCGAAAGCTATACAAGGCTCGTCGTGAAGACAAGATCGATGCCGTTGCTGCAATGATGGATGCTTTTATAGCATTCAAGAACAATCGAGACGCATTCGAGTAAGGAGGTGAATCATGGCTGAATTTAAGGCCGCTCTTCGTAAAAAACTTTCGCGTGAAGGAGAGGCTCTTCCTGATGGAAGCTTTCCAATTCGTAACGAAAAAGATTTGAAGAATGCCATTAGTTCGTATGGTCGCTCCAAAGACCCCGAGAAAGCCAAAGCGTGGATTAAACAACGCGCCAAGGCTCTGGGATTGGAGAAATTAATTCCAGAAGCATGGGTCTCAAATACGCCTGCGGCTAAGGCGGTTCGAAAGAAACCGTCGAACAACCAGTTCGTTGCTAAAGCCGTTCGAAAGAAGGTGATGAACTGACATGGCTACCGCATTAACAAGAATCAGCAAATTCTGGAATGCTTTTTCGACTCCTCCAGGAAAGTACATTCCAAACGTTGGACAATCATATTCGTTGAATCCGGATCGGCCTTATTTCACCGGTGGAAATGAACGGTCTATTATTTCGGCGTTGTATAATAGGGTTGCTCTCGATGTGTCGACACTGACAATTCGACATTGTCGATTGGATGCTCAAGGCCAATATATTGAGGAAATCAAGGATCCTTTGGACGATTGTCTCAACATTGCGGCTAATATCGATCAAACCGGTCGTCAGTTCATTCACGATTTGACAACCACGATGTTTGATGATGGTGTTGCGGCGGCAGTTCCGGTAAAGACATCCGATGATCCAAATTCGTTCGGTTCATACGACATTTATGAACTGAGGGTTGGAAGAATCATTGCATGGATGCCTCAGCATGTTCGAGTATCGGTGTATAACGATATCTCTGGTCAACGAGAGGAACTTGTTATTCCCAAGACCTGGGTGGCAATCGTTGAGAACCCGCTATACTCGGTCATGAATGAACCGAATTCGACACTTCAGCGATTGATTCGGAAACTTAATCTTTTGGATGCGATTGATGATCAATCCAGTTCTGGAAAATTGGATTTGATTCTTCAGCTTCCATATACGATTAAGTCTGATGCTCGACGTAAGGAAGCCGAACGTCGTCGTTCCGACATCGAAAAGCAGCTCACTGGTTCGAAGTACGGTATCGCCTATACCGATGGCACTGAACGTATTACCCAGTTGAATCGATCTGTTGAGAACAACCTTCTCGAACAGATTAAATACCTGACAACCATGTTGTACGGTCAATTGGGCGTATCGGAAGCCATTGCTAATGGTACTGCCACTGCTGAGGAAATGCTGAACTATCACAATCGCACGATTGAACCAATCATCTCGTCGATCTGTGATGCAATGAACGCCAAGTTCCTTACGAAGACCGCTCGATCTCAAGGACAGACCATTAAATTCTTCCGAGATCCGTTCAAGCTGGCTCCGGTCGATCAGATTGCTGAACTTGCTGATAAGTTCACACGAAACGAGATCATGACCTCGAACGAATTCCGTTCGGTTCTCGGCATGTCTCGAGTCGACGATCCTGCTGCCGATGAGCTTCGTAACAAGAACCTCAACAAGGCCGATTCCGGATCAGATATGTCCGGTCTTACGGATGAAGGTCAGTCAGAAGTCTCTGACGAAGAACCAATGACACAGGAACGATGCGATGCGGAAATAGCAGCGTTCGATAAGAATGATGCCGATCTTGCAGATCTTGAAAAGGAACTGGAATGACCGAATCGTTTGAACACTACGCATCGAAGTATTATGATCCAGTCAAAGCTCATGAATATTACATGAAGACTAGACACCTCAAAAGGATATGATACTCAAGGCAAGACATTGAATGATGAAGGTAAGCAAGCGAAAGCTTATATTACCAAACGAATCCGAGAGGAACGTTATTCGGTTCTCAAGAAGGAACAGAGTAATCGGAATCAAAAGATCTATTCATCTTCAGTGGAAATGGCTAATCAGATTCGTCAGCTGCAATTGCAAATGAAACAACTCACTCCTGAAAAGAAGAAGACACTCGGTAAGCAGATTCAACGTAAGATCGCAGGATTGCGCGAAGACAATGCTCGAGCGAAAGCCGATTTTCAGAAGAAGTATATCAAGTTTGCGCAGAAGGCTCGTTCTGATTATTCGAAGGCTCTGGATAGTGAAATTAATAAACTCTATTCCGATGCTTCGATGACCAAAGCTGTTCGGACGAAGAAAAAGTCTAGAACGAAGAAATAACATTAATTCGAGAAAGGAGTGATCCATATGGCTGATGGTTTTAAGAGTGATTTCAGTGGCTACGCTACAAAGAACGATGTTCTTTGCTCCGATGGCCGAGTCATTCGTAAAAACGCGTTTGCCGATCAGGATGGCACCGTGGTTCCTCTGGTGTTCCAGCATGATCATACCAGTCCGCTTTCGGTGATCGGTAAGGCATTGCTGGAAAACCGTGATGATGGCGTCTATGCATATGGCTATTTGAACGATACCGATGCCGGTAAGGCTGCTCGTGGCATCATTCAACACGGCGATATGATGTCGCTGTCTATCGCCGCCAATAAGGTAGTCCAGGAAGGAGCCGATGTGCTTCATGGTAAGATCCGTGAAGTGTCGTTGGTCTTTGCCGGAGCTAACCCGGAGGCGACTATTGATAATGTGATTCGTCATTCTGATGATGGTGACTCGTTTGAGGATCCGTCCTCGATCAGCGCCAATTTCCTGTGCGAGATCGAACAGGGTGACGAGTCTGGAGATCCTTCGGAGGTATTCTCTGAAGATTCTCTGAATGAAGTGCTTCACGCAGATGCAAATGCGGAGAAGCACAAGAAAGAGGATGAACCAGCTTCCGACGATTCTGCCAAACAAACCGCAAAATCCGAAGAAACTGATTCGGACGATTCCGATTCCGAATCGGATGACGAGGATCCTCAGAAGGTCTACGACAGTCTGAATGATAAGCAGAAGGCGCTTGTCGAAGGTCTTGTCGGTATGGCTCTGAATGAGGGTAAGACCACATCGGCCAAGACCGAGGGTGAACAATCCAATAAACAGCAAACCGTCGAACAGTCGGCGGATGAAGGAGATGAAATGAATATCTTCGAACACAATACTACCGAAGGTGCTACGTCTTTCGAGCACTCTGATGATTATCAGAGCTTTATGCATTCTGAAGGTGTGAAGGGCGCTACTGATTTCGCCCATGCTCAGGAGAACTTCTTCCGAGCTGCTCAGCGCGATGCGTCCGGCTCTCTTCAGAAGTTCGTGCTTCAGCATGCCCAGGATTACGGCATCAAGAACATCGACGTGTTCTTCCCGGATGCCCGTGCCGAGCGCACTGAGCCAGATCTGTACAAGCGCGACACCGAGTGGGTGGCCGGTCTTCTGAACGGCGTCCATAAGGTTCCGTGGACTCGCATCAAGTCCGCGTACGTCGACCTGACTCCGGATGAGGCTCGTGCTAAGGGCTTCACGCTTGATCGTGACAACAACCATCGCAAGTTCGATGAAATGATCACGGCGTACAAGCGTCAGACCACGCCAACCACCATCTACAAGAAGCAGAAGGTGGACCGTGATGACGTGCTCGACATCACCGAGTTCTCCGTGGTGAACTTCCTGATGCGTGAAATGCGTATTCAGCTCGATGAGGAAGTTGCTCGCGCAATCCTTATCGGTGACGGTCGTGACGTTTCCGCTGAGAATCACATCAATACCGAATGCATTCGTCCGGTCGTTTCCGACGACGCTCTGTACGTGATGCATTCCGTGGGCAAGGCTGATGAAACCCAGACCGCTCTGGTCGATCGTATCCGTCAGTCCAAGGTCGGCTACATGGGTTCTGGCGTCCTGACCGCGTACGTTTCCCCGACCCTGCACGCCAGCTTCGCCGTGCAGCGTGATCAGATGGGTCGTCGTCTGTACGACTCCGATACCGCTCTGGCATTTGAACTCGGCGTCCAGAAGATCGTTGAGGTTCCGCTGCTCGAGAACTTCAAGCTGGAGAACCAGAACATCCTTCAGGCCATCATCTTCGATCCTCGTGACATCACCGTCGGCACCGATCGTGGCGGCGATGTGACTTCGTTCAACGACTTCGACATCGATTACAACCAGTACAAGTACCTGATTGAGACTCGTATGTCCGCCGCTCTGACCAAGCCGAAGTCCGCGATCGTGATCGAGGCAGCCCCAAAAGCGTGACGCCTCCTGAATCGACTGACAAGAAGGTAACCGCCATCACGGTCGCTCCTTCCACGCAGTCGATCACCATTGGAGGCACTACTCAGCTTAGGGCGACAATCACCCCTACTGACGCAACCAATCAAAATGTCAAGTGGTCTTCCAAGCAGGAGGCTGTTGCTTCCGTATCGGAATCTGGTGTCGTGACCGGAAAGACCGCCGGCGTTGCCCACATCGTGGCTTCCGCTCAGGATGGCAGCAAGGTGACCGGTGAGGCTCAGATCACAGTTACCGCTCCGACTCTTAGAACCTTGATCGTTGGTGTTACCCCTGAAGCCGACGGATATTCGGTGACGGTGAGCTCCAATCCGGACTCAGGCAACCATCAGTATTATCGTGTGACTGAAGCGAACGCCGCTCCGACGATCACGTATGATCAGACGGTGACAACTTCCGAATGGACTGCGTTCAACGCAGGACAAAAGGTCACCGGAACTACTGGTCAGGTCATCTCCGTGGTCGAACTGACCGCCGACGGCAAGGCTCGCAAGTTCGGTAAGGCAGTGCTTCCCACACAGTCCGCTTGATATAAGGGTGATCAATGGCCCGATTCGCTGGAGCAGTAGGATTCGCGGAACAGGTGAAGACGGCTCCCGGTGTATATCGAGATGAAATTGTCGAACGACAGTACACAGGCACTGTCATTCGCAATACCGTTCGTTGGAATACAGGGTCCGAGGTGAATGAACCGATGCGACTGGATCAGTCGATATCGATCATCTTGGACCCGTATTTCAATGATCATCTGCAAGCGTTGCGTTATGTGCGTTGGATGGGCGGATTGTGGAAAATCACGTCCGTTCAGATCCAGCGCCCACGTGTTATATTGCAACTGGGAAGTGAGTATCATGAGCAGACCCCGTGAGGAGTTACAACAGATACTTGAGAACCTCATGAGTGAAGCTTATGAGGCGCTTCCCGATGATGCTCGCAATGTAACACCGAATTTCTCGGGGCATGTGTATTTTCAGGCCCCGTCTAGAATCGAATATCCTGCAATCGTCTATGAACGGACGAGTGCCGATACACAGTTCGCTGATGACGCTCCATATATCTATGAGAAGCGTTACCAGGTGACTGTCATCGAAAAGGATCCCGATTCATCCATACCAGATCGAGTCGCGATGCTTCCGAAATGCCTATTTGATAGACATTACGTCGCTGAAAATCTGCATCACGACTCGTTTGTCATTTATTTCTGAAAGGAGTATCCCATGGCAGCTCTTGTTTGGGATAAGACCGGTGAACGTAAGTATGAGACCGGTGTCGATCGTGGCGTTCTGTTCGTCATGAAGGAAGACGGCAGCGGTTACGATGCCGGTGTCGCTTGGAACGGTCTGACTGGCGTCACCGAATCGCCTTCCGGCGCCGAAGCGTCCGCTCAGTACGCCGATAACATCAAGTACCTGACTCTGACTTCCGCTGAGGAATTCGGCGCCACCATCGAGGCCTTCACTTATCCGCCGGAGTTCGCTCCGTGTGATGGTCAGGCCACTCCGGTTGAGGGCGTTACCGTTGGTCAGCAGGCTCGTCGCAAGTTCGGTTTCTCGTACCGTACCAAGATCGGTAATGACACCGCTGGCGTCAACTACGGCTACAAGCTGCACCTGATCTATGGCGCCACCGCAGCTCCGTCCGAGCGCGCATATGCGACCGTTAATGATTCTCCTGAGGCCCAGACCCTGAGCTGGGAGATCAGCACCGATCCGGTCGAAGTCGGTGTCGACGGTGTGACTGCAACCGCTCAGGTCACCATCGATTCCACCAAGGTCGATGAGGCCAAGCTCAAGGAGCTCGAAGACAAGCTGTACGGACGTAGCACTGGCGACGCCTCTCCGACTCTGCCTACAATTGCCGAAGTGATCAACATGTTCAAGACCACCTCTGGTGGTGGCATGAGCTCACTCTGACGAATTGTCCGATTTCGCTGTCGACGAACCGAACGCGCTCACCCTGTCCTGAGTCGTTCAAAATAGGAAGTAATTCTTCCTGGCCACCTTTATGGTGGTCAGACTCTCTGGAAGATAACAACATTAGCCATAATTGATGCTACACGTTTTCTTGACCACCATCTTTCAGAGGGCCTGACCATTGTAACGGAAAGGAGTCATCATGTCTCTCAATGGTATCGATATCTCGAATTGGCAGGCCGGCATCAATCTTGCCGCTGTTCCCGCCGATTTCGTTATCGCAAAGGCCACTCAGGGTACTGGATACGTTTCTCCTGACTGCGCTCGACAGGTTGAGCAGGCACGTCAGGTCGGAAAGCGCTTCGGCGTGTATCATTACGTCTCCGGTGGCAACGCCGTCGCCGAAGCTAATTACTTCGTCGACAATTGTGCCAATTGGATTGGCAAAGGTCTGTTCTGCATCGATTGGGAAATCGATGAGAATTCCGCTTGGGGTAACGAGGGGTATCTTGAACAAGTCGTCGCTCAGGTGAAGGCTCGTACTGGAATTCCTCCGCTCATTTACTCGTCGGCATCTTATTATGCTCAGGTCGCCGCAGTCGCCAATCGTCAGAACTGTGGTCTGTGGATCGCGCAGTATGCGAACATGACTCCGACTGGCTATCAGGACACTCCATGGAATGAAGGCGCTTACGCTTGCGTCATTCGCCAGTATTCTTCCGCCGGTCGTCTTCCTGGTTATGGCGGAGATCTGGATCTGAATAAGTTTTACGGCGATGGCGCCACGTTCGACAAGTATGTGACCGGTGGCGGAAACGTTTCGAATGTTCCTCCTTCGCAGCCTGCCGATCCGCTTGCCGGACGTTCCGATGACGATCTCGCCAATGCCGTGATTCGTGGCGAATTCGGTGACGGCGATGCCCGCAAGCAGAAGCTCGGTGGTCGTTATGACGCCGTTCAGGCTTTGGTGAATCAGAAGCTTGCTGCTCCAGTATCATCTGGTCAGACATATACCGTTCAGGCTGGAGACACGCTGTCCAGCATTGCCGCCAAGCTCGGTGTCGCTCAGTCTCAGATCAGCGGCTTCCATTCCGGTAATCCGAATCTGATCTATGCGGGTGAGGTGCTGAATATTTCCGGAGGGTTGTCTCAGCCGTCAGCTGAATACTATACGGTTCAATCTGGTGACAGTTTGTCGGCCATCGCCGCTCGTTATGGCACCAGTTGGCAGCACATTCGTGATCTGAATGGTTTGTCGAACCCTGATCTTATCTATCCTGGTCAGGTTCTTCGCGTTAGGTAAGGAATGATTATGCTCGAGCTCACTCTTCCAAAGGTTGAGGGTTATGACGAGAACACTGGAACGTTTGTTGCAGCAGCTCCCGCCGTGACCCTCAGGCTCGAGCATAATCTCGTCGCGATCTCAAAATGGGAATCAAAATTTAAGAAGCCGTTCTTCTCCAAGGAATCCAAAACCGAAGAGGAGAGCAATTATTACATTTGGTGCATGGATCAGGATTCTGAACATGCCCTTTCTTTATATTTTCGCTTGACCGATGCCGATAGGCGGGCTATTCAGGAATACATTGCCGATCCTCATACCGCAACGGTGATCAACGATCGACGTGAAACCAAGCAACATGCCAAATCGTTCACGTCTTCCGAGACCATCTATGCTGCAATGACTGCCCGAGGCATCGATTGGAGTGCTCAATACTGGCACATCAATCGTTTGTTGACATTGATACGTCTTATCGATGTGGAAAATTCGAAGGGCGATAAACACAATCGTATGAGCGCCAAAGACAACAGAGCCGAACGTGCTCGCATCCTTGCGGAGAATCGTAAACGTTTTAACACGAGAGGTTAGTCATGACGGGTATCAGGGTGGAGGTCAATGGCGACTTCAGTGGCCTTGATCGTTTTATCACTAACATCAAAGAGCAACGATATCTCAAAGTCTTGGATCAAATCGGACGTCGAGGCGTTGATGCTTTGTCCAATGCCACACCTGTTGATAGCGGCGTGACAGCTGCTTCCTGGGGGTATGAGGTTCATAGCTCGAAACATCGATCCGAAATCGTCTTTACCAATTCCAATGTCAACAATGGCGTGAACATCGCCATTATTCTTCAATATGGACACGGCACCGGAACTGGTGGATACGTCGCCGGACGTGATTATATCAATCCAGCGCTTGCAAAAACATTCGATCAATTGGCCGACGAGGCCTGGAGGGCGGTGACTAATGGCTAACATCGACGAACGTGTGGTCAAGCTGTCCATGGACGATTCGTCCTTGCAGCAAGGCGTATCTCGTGTTACCAAGGCTTTGGAGCAGCTCAAGAAAGCGTTCAATTTCAGCGACACCAAGTCGTTTGAAGAGCTCGATAAAGCTGCCAAGAAAGTCAAGTTTGATAGCGTCTCCAAGTCTGCATCCGATATGCAGAAGGATATCAGCAAAGCCACGTCCAAGGCGGCTGACGACTTTGCCGAGATGGGTTCGAGCGCTCAGAAGAGTGTTCAACAGATTGGTGCCGCTTCCGATAACGTCAATCTAACCGGTGTTGCATCCGCTGCGAACAAGATGTCCGATCAGGTGCAGCGGTCTGCTGCCGAAGCAAACTCCGCGATCGGGAAGATTGGTACCAATACCGTTGGCATTCAACAAACCGTTGACGCGATTGACGGTATCAATGATGCGGCCAATCGTGTCGATTTGAGCCCAATTCAGAAGGGTGTTGAAAACGTCAAAATGGGAATCTCTTCCATGAGGGATTCCTTGATGGACAGTGTGAATACCTTCAAGGCCACACCTATCGGCGAGCAGCTTGATGCGGTTCGACCGCATTTCAAGGCCCTTGAGGCCATCGGCGTTGTTGCCATGGGCAACCTTGCAGCCAAAGCGGCTACGTATGGCATGCAACTTGCCAGCAACTTGACTAATGGCATTCGTAGCGGTTTCGAAGAGTATGAGACTCAGCTGAATTCGGTTCAGACCATTCTGGCCAACACCCAGAAAGAGGGAGCCAACCTCACTCAGGTCAATACTGCTCTGAATCAGCTCAATACCTACGCTGATAAGACCATTTATAATTTCACCGAAATGACAAAGAACATCGGTACGTTCACAGCTGCCGGTGTTGATCTTCAGACTTCGGTGAATTCAATCAAGGGTATCGCCAACCTTGCCGCCATTTCTGGTTCAAGTTCCGCTCAGGCCTCGACGGCTATGTATCAGCTATCCCAGGCATTGGCCACTGGTACGGTCAAGCTCATGGACTGGAACTCGGTCGTCAACGCCGGTATGGGCGGCCAGGTCTTTCAGGATCTGTTGGTTCAGACTTCTGAGAAACTAGGTACCGGCGCTAAGCAGTATATCGCTGCTGAGGGATCGTTCCGTGATTCGCTTCAGAAAGGTTGGCTTACCTCAGACGTTCTGACTCAGTCGTTGAACATCCTGGCTATGGACATCACCGATGTCGAGAAGGCCGTTCAGTCACTCGTCTCCAAGGGCTACACCGAGGAAGAAGCTCGTCAGCTTGTCCAGCTCGCCCAGACCGCTCAGGATGCGGCGACCAAGGTCAAGACATTCTCGCAGCTTATTGATACTGCCAAGGAAGCAGTCGGTTCCGGTTGGTCTCAGTCGATGCAAATCCTGTTCGGTGATTTCGAAGAAGCCAAGGATCTGTGGACCGGTGTTTCCGATGAGATCAATAACATCATCAACGCCCAATCACAGGCTCGAAACCAGCTACTGTCTTCCGGGTTCTCGTCCGGATACAAGCAGCTGGTGAACGAAGGAATCGTCGATACTCAGCGATTCAACGACATATTAAAGGAGACCGGAGACGCAGCCGGTGTCGGAGCAAGCGAAGCCATTCAGCAATACGGCTCATTTGAGAAGTCGTTGCGAAAAGGATGGGTCAACGCTAATATTCTGAAAGATAGCGTTAACCGATTGACCCAAGAGGTCAATGACTATGACGATGCGAAGAAACAGAATCTCGGCATCACTAATGCACAGATCAACCAACTGAATGCTCTGAACCAGGGCCTTCAAAATGGCAGTATTTCCGCCGATGATTTCGCCAATAAGATGCAGCGGATGTCCGGTCGAGAGAACGTCATCCAGGGTCTTGTCAATATTTGGAACTCTCTGAAGACGATCATTCAGGCGGTGGGCAAGGCTTGGGACGAAGTCATGCCGAGCATGAGTGGTGAAAACATTTATTCCGCCACTGAAGCATTCCGTAAATTCACGGAAGGTCTGAAGCCTTCACCTCAGTTGCTGAATGTCATTGGAACAACTATCAAGGTTGTGGCGACAGCATTTAAGACACTTCTTGGTGTTGTCGGCTTAGCAGTCAAAGGCTTCGGCACATTGCTGGGCTTTGCTGGTAAAGTCGCTGGATCATTCACTAATATCGCTTCATCGGCTATTAATGGCGCCAGAGCATTCGCCGAATATGTCAAGCAATCCAAGGTCGTTACCAATGCGATCAAGCTATGGGAAGCTGCATTCTCATCGTTTGGAACGATTGTCAAGACCATTGGCGATTCTATCAGCGGCGTATTCGATGGGCTGTTCGATGGTGTGAAGAAAGGCTCTTCCGGATTCCCCGATATTCTCGGGATCATCAGCAAGACCCTGGCTGGTTGCGCTCAAGAAGTCAATAATTACGGTACTGAATTCCAGACGGCCTTCCAAGAGAAGTTCAGCTCTGTTCCGGAAATCGCTCAGAAAGTTTCGGATAAGGTTTCTTCGGCGATTCGATCGCTTAAACCGGTATTTGATTGGATTGGCGATCGTGTTCGGGAAATCGGAGAAGCCATCCAGCGATTCTTTGGCGATCTTAACGGCAAGATCACTCTTGATCAGATTCTGTCGTTGATCAATGGCGGTTTATTGACTGGTGTTCTTGTCGGTCTTAGAAAGTTCATCAAGGGACTCAATAAAGTTGGCGATGATCTTGAGAAGTCGACCTTCAAAGGCGCTCTGAAGAAGACACTTAAGACTATCGGTAATTCGTTTAAGGACTTCGCCAAGTCGTTTAAGATCGTTTCAATCGCCGCTATTGCTGCATCGATCAAGTTGCTTGCTGATGCCTTAACGCAATTGTCGACCATCAGGACCGAAAAGATCACGCCGGCTCTTGGCGCTATGACCGCCATCATTGCCGTCATGACCGGCATGATGGCTGGACTTGCTGCTTTGGCAGAAGTAACCAACAAAGCCGGAAAACTGGTCTTTGATTTCGATGCATTGAATAAGGTCGCTTTGGCCATGGTGGCACTCGGCGCTTCCATGAAGCTTATGGCCGAAGCTGCCTATATGCTCAAGGACATGGATCCAGCGCAAATCGCGGTGATATTCGGATCGATGGCCACTGCGATCGTCGCTCTTGGCGGATCAATCGCTTTGATGGGAACAGCCAAGCCTGAACGACTGAACGCCGTCGGCACCAATATGATTAAGTTGGGCGCTGGATTCGTGTTGATGGCGTCCTCCTTGGTTGTGCTCGCCGGAGCCATCCTCATGATCGCAAGCGTCAAACCCGATGACCTTGCGCGTTCGATGAATGCCGTCGCACTTGGCATCGTTCTTCTGACCACAGCCATGGGCGGTCTTGGCGCCGGTGCCAAATTCGGTGCCGATTATTCCGGTGTCGGCAAGAATATTCTCTTGATGGCAACTGCCTTGATTCCCCTCGCTCTAGCGATAAAGATCCTTGGCACTATGGACCTTGACGATCTTGCCAAGGGTCTCGGTGCCGTCGCCATTGGACTTGGCGTCCTCGCCGGTGCCATGGCCGGTCTTGGCTATATTCAAGGCATGGGCGGAAGTTACGGGAAGTCCGCAGCAGCCATCATGGCATTCGCGACCGCCATGGTTCTTCTTGCGGTTCCGATCAAGGTGCTCGGTGGCATGGATCTTGACGACCTTGCTAAAGGCGTTGGCGCTTTGGTCATCACTCTCGGCGCCTTCGCCGGAGCCATGGCACTATTCAGCAAGTTCAACGGCCAATTCGCCGGAATGCTGATGGCTTCGGCCGCCATATTGTCATTCGCCACTGCGGCTGTTGCATTGACCATTCCGATCAAGGTCCTTGGCGGAATGGATCTGAATAGTCTGGCCAAGGGTCTTAGCGGTTTTGGTTTGGCTTTGGCTGGTATGGTTGCGGCCATGAACCTCATGCCCAATAACATGTCGGGTCAAGCCGCCGGGATGATAGCGTTTGCTGCTGGAATCACCGTCCTTGCGGTCGCGATTCGGCTTATGGGTTCCATGGATATCAAGCAGCTAACCACTGGTCTAATTGGATTCTATGGAGCTCTTGTCGGACTCGGCTTTGCCGGTTCTGTTCTCGGTCCAATGGCCGTAGAGCTTATGGCAGTCGCCAAAGCCATGGGTGTGTTCGGTCTTGCCTGCCTCGCCATTGGTGCTGGTATGGCACTCGCTGGAGCAGGACTCACCGCTCTCGCAGCCACCGGATCTGCTGCCGGTGGCATTCTGATGACGGCACTCGATGCTCTGATTCAGTTCATCCCGGCATTGGCGAAGTCTTTGGTGACCGCGTTGATCGGCGTCCTTCAGGTGATCGTGGCTGCTTTGCCTCAGATTCTTGATGCGTTGTCGTCGATTCTCAGGGATCTTATGGCGTGGCTTGTCCAGCAAGTTCCTGCGGTCGCCGACGCCGTTGTGACCATGATCGATAAGATCTTGCAGGTGGTTGCCGCACACGCCGATACCATCACCGACAGCCTTGTGACCATTCTGGTTGCAGCACTCAACGCCGTAGCCGGTCATGCTCCGGAGATTACAGCAGCTCTTGGCAATGTCATGTCTGCCATATTCACTGCCATCGCTGATTCGATACGTAATCTCGATCCATCGGTACTTACCTCGCTACTTCTTTCCGTTGGAGTCATGGCCTTGATATTCAAGGCTTTGGCGAAGATGAAGAAAGACGTCGTTGGAGCACTGATGGTTGGCGGCACCATGATCGGACTCATGGCCGCACTCACGGGCGTCTTCGCGCTTATGAACCTGCTGAATCCGGTTAACACCGTGGCATCGGCGGTATCGCTATCCACGGCCTTGATCGCCATGACCGGCGCATTCAAGATCATGGAGACCGCGAAGAAGAACGTCATCGGTGCTCTGGCTGTTGGTTCAGCAATGGCTGCAATCCTTGCCGAGTTGGCGCTGGTCTTCGGACTGATGTCCGCCATGAACATCGATAACGTTGGCACCATCGCAGCGTCGTTGTTCGGAACCATTCTGGCCATATCCGCAACGGCAGCGATCATGAGTCTGATCAACGTCGGTGCCACTATGAGTGGCGTTGCCGCTTTGGCGACGTTTATCGCCGGTCTCGCTGCGATCGTCGTTGCCGCTGGCGCCATCAAGCAGATACCCGGCGTCGACTGGTTGGTGTCTGAAGGCGCCGCATTCATGGCGAAGATCGGAGCCGCACTTGGCGGATTCATCGGATCCATTGCTGGCGCTATTACCGGTGCCATCATGGGTGCTATCGGAAGTTCGCTGCCGGAACTGGCTACAGGTTTGTCCAACTTCATGACCAATCTGAAGCCATTCATCGCCGGAGCCAAAGAGATCGATGGCTCTGTCGCAACGGCTGTTGATACTCTGGCCAATGTGGTGCTCAAGCTCACGGCTTCGAATCTTCTCGATGCCATCACCAGTTTCATAACCGGTGGTAATGGTATTGAGAATTTCGGAACCAAGCTGGTACCGCTTGGCCAAGCGTTGAAAGACTACTCCGCAGTGGTTGCCGATTTGAATTCGGCATCCATCGTGTCGTCTGCCATGGCTGCTCAAGCGCTGACACAGGTGCTGAATGCGCTTCCTGCCGACGATGGGCTTTGGCAGAGAATTGCCGGTAGTAAGGACTGGAGCACCTTATCCGACGGCCTCGTCCAAATGGGCATGGCGTTGAGTATGTACGGCGTTGCCGTGACTGGACTTCAGCCCGGACCGATAAGCGCTTCCATCGAAGCGCTCAACGGATTGAACGGCGTGCTGAACGCTGTTCCTTCCGATGACGGTTGGTGGCAGAAAGTTGCCGGTGGCAAGGACTGGAGCACATTGTCCACCGGACTCACCGGAATGGGCAAGGCGCTTGCCGGATATGGCAAAGCCGTCTCCGGAGATGGTGTCAATATCGACGCCATTCAGAAGACGGTTCCAGCCATTACGAAGTTGAACGAGGTTCTCCAGAACGTTCCTTCCGATGACGGTTGGTGGCAGAAGATTGTCGGTGGTAAGAACTGGGGCACGCTCACTGAAGGTCTGAAGGGTCTCGGCGAAGCGCTTGCCGGATATGGCACAGCTGTATCGGGCGATGGCGTTGACGTCGGAGCCATTCAGAAGACGGTTCCGGCAGTCAAGTCGTTGACCGAGATTCTGAAGAGCGACTTCAGTCAGGTCGGCGATTTCGGGCCCATCAAGAACGCCGCAACGCAGCTTGGCAACGGTCTGGCTGGATACTACAACGCCGTTTCCGAGGTGGCTCCGGATGCCATCACACCGACGTTCGCTCCATTGCGTTCCTTGATCAATGTCGTCAACGGTCTTGGCGGCATGAAGATGGAAGGCACATCAGTCGGATTCATCACGGCTGCAACTCAGCTCGGTATCGGATTGTCGAACTACACGACGAACGTTGCCGAATTGGACTTCTCGAATATTTCGGCCAGTCTCAGTGCCGTTGGTTCGTTGTCCGAGGTCATGGGTGGAATGCCGGCCGAGTATGGCGGAGTCGAGGCGTTCCAGCAAGCCGTGTCCACGCTCGCCGCGACATCGTTCATGTCTCTGTCCAGGTCCATTCAAAATGCCAATAGTTCTATTAGCACTGGTCTGTCCGATTTGAACACGGCGTTGAGTACTGGCACAACGACCTTGACCGAATCCGTGAATGCTCTGAATTCCGCTTTCAAAGGCATCAATCTGAGTGGCGATCTCTCGTCTCAGATGAGTGCTGCTGCAAGTGCTGCGAATTCTGGAGCAAACCAGATCCGTTCGGCATTCAACGCTCTCGCCACTTGGTTGAGTGGTTTCGCTTCGATCTGGCAGGCATCGTTCACGCCGATAATCGGAGCCACTCGTACCGGCCTCAACCTGGTCGCTCAGGCGATTTCCTCGTACAACGGTCGTTTCTCGCAAGAGGGACGTAGTTTGGCGAACAGTCTGGGCAGCGGCATGCGTTCGGGCATCGGCAACCTTTCGGGTATCTTCAATAACGCTCTGAGTGCCGCTGTCGATGGTGCTCGTGCGTATCGAGAAAGCTTCGAGAGTGCTGGTTCCTATCTGGCAGAAGGTTTGGCCGTGGGCATATCACGCAATTCCGACGCTGTCAGGAGGGCCGCAGCAGATGCTGTGTCGAATGCCGTTGAGGCAGCCAGGGAAGCAGGCGACATCAACTCGCCGTCACGTGTCATGGCTAAGGTCGGCATGTGGTTCGATAAGGGTCTGGAGAATGGCATCGCCGATAATGTCGGTGGCGTCGTTCGAGCCGCGAAGTCCATGATGACGAGAAGCATCGATGTCGTCGATTCCTCGTTGAGCAATATCGGCAAGATCGATATTCCGGATTTCGACGTCAATCCGACCATTACTCCGGTGATGGATCTATCGGTCGTCGAGGGCCAAGCCGCGTATCTGAATTCCATGCTGTCCGACACAGTTGGAATCGGATATTCGTCCAAGATGATTGGCAACATCACTGCGATTCCTCGTCAGAGGGATACTGGTCACGCTGCCGAAACTGTTGAGAAGACCCCTCAGCAGATCATTAACAACTACGACTTCACGCAGAACAACACTTCTCCGAAGGCGCTCAGTCGTTATGATATCTACAAGCAGACCCGTACGCAGTTCCGTCAATTCGAGCAAATGAATCGAAATGGAGGTCGATGATGTTTCAGTCTATGACTGTTACGAATGCTCGTAGTGACACGCTCGATCTCCCCATCCGAAACCCAATGGCGACTGGCTACAACGTCGTCGCCATTGATGGTCTCGGACCGGTCGATGCCGTGCTTCAAACCAGCAATACCGTTACTACCGACGGTGTGATCTTTAATGGCGCCCGTAAGGATGAGCGTGAGATTACCATCAACCTTGCGTATTATCCGGAATCGGGTAAGAACATTGAGGACCTTCGGCATGGAACATATAAGTACTTCCCCGAAAAAGAGGAAGTCACCTTGGTGTTTCATGCCGACACCCGTTCGGTTCGCACGACCGGCATCGTCGAATCAAACGAGATTTCGATATTTTCCGAAAAAGAGTCGTCGTCGATCGTTGTCAAATGCCCTGATCCATGGTTCAGGATCGATAACGAGCCGAATAGGATCGCCTCTTTTTCCAACATCGAACCAGTATTCGAATTCCCGTTCAACTGGGCAAATAATCCGGTGAGTGAACCGAATGCGTTGTGGTTTGGTGCCATTCAGAATATGCATTCGAAAAACATCGTCTACGATGGCGAATCAGAAGTCGGCGTGATCATCCGTATGTCGTTTGATGGCCCGGTGAATAACATTCGCATCTACAATGAAGAGGCCGGTCAGGAGATCGACGTCTTTACGGATAAGGTCGGACAGATCATCCCCGACGGCATCCGAAAAGGCGATGAACTGGTTATTTGCACCATTCCAAAACGGAAATCAGTTGAAATTGTACGAGATGGTATCTCATACAATATTCTCAACGCCATCAATCGAGACGTGCGATTCATCACGTTGCATAAAGGCGCGAATACCATCGTGTATTCCGCCGATTCCGGTGTGGATAACATCCTCATGTCAATCGAGAACGAAACGTTGTATACAGGAGTGTGACGTTATATGGCTGAACAGTTAAACAAACGTTCCATGCAGCTGTTCGTGCTCGATAAGAGTTTCGAAGTCGTCAGCCTATGCGATACGTTCAGTTCACTCATTTGGACTGAACGGTATTCCGGGTATGGCGACTTCGAACTCTACCTCCCGGCTTCTATGGCTAACATCAACATGTTCCCCCGAGGATTTTACCTATGGCTGATAGAACCGTTCGTATATGATAAGAACGGCAAGAAGATCGAGACTCGCAATGATGTCATGGTCATCGAGAAGACCGAACTGAGTACGGACATCGAAGATGGTGACCAATTAATCATCTCCGGACGTTCGCTTGAATCGCTGCTGCTTCGACGTGTGATTCCGAAGAAAGTCAAGTATGAATCGATCGATCCTCGAGAGATCATCAAGACGATACTGAACGAAAACATCATCAAACCTTCGGAACCCGCACGCAAGATTCCGAACTTCAAAATGGCAATCGATTCTTCGCAACCACTGGATCCGAAGTACAGGCAAACCTTCGAATTCGATGGTGATTACGTCTATGACGCCATCAAGACGATATGCGATACTTATGACTTGGGGTTCTCTCTCGATCTGAAGTCCGATGATCATTGGCAATCGTCCTATCTGTCGTTTTCGGTTCTCGAAGGTACCGATCGTTCGTATGAACAGATCAAGAACCCATATATGGTCTTTTCGCCGAGATTCGATAACCTCGTGTCCTCGGATATCATTGAAGACGATACCGAATTCTATAATTCGGCATACGTCGCCTCGACCGAGGAGACCAAGGACAACGCGACCCGTCGTCTGATCAAATACGTGCCGAACAACTCCGGTCGTTCCGGCTGGGACATCCGGGAAACGTTCTATACGGATTCCGACGCCAAATTGAACGATGCTGATAACCATCCTCGTCCCGACCACGATGTATATCCTGAACTGGAAAAGTACGGTCGAGACGAATTGAAAGCGCAGAAGTCGAACAATTCGTTCAATGCCGAAATCGCTTTGCTTGGCTCGGTTCGGTATCATCGCGACTACGAGATCGGCGACATCATCCAGTTCGACAACACCTACGGCGTCAACAAAAAAGCGCGTATCACCGAATACGTTCGTAATGAGGACGACAATGGCTACCGTGAGTATCCGACGTTCGAGCCGTTCTCCACCGAAGGCATCGATGCGCTTGAGGATTCGTACGGCAATTACGTGCTGGATAATTACGGCAATATCATCAATGAGGGATTCATCTGATCGAAAGGAGATCTCAATGACATATACTTCAGGATTCTTCAATTCGGTCAATCACGACCGAACGTATGACGCCGATGCTTTCGGCTCCATGTTCGATGGGGTCATCAACGACGGTGTCTTTCGCACATGGGGCGATGGTATGGTCGTGACCGCCGTTGGTGGCATGACGGTGGCGGTCGGCACCGGTCGAGCGTGGTTCAATCATACGTGGACCGTGGTCACCGCCGACGAACGTCTGACGTTGGCCGCTTCGTCACCGTCCATGCCTCGCATCGATGCGGTAGTGCTCCGCGTCGATAAGTCGACGTCGGTTCGACGGAATCGAATCTATATCAAACAAGGACAGGCGTCCGGTTCGCCGTCACGACCACAGCTCGAAAACACGTCAACGGTCCGTGAGTATGTTCTCGCTGACATTCGCGTCAATAACGGTGCCACCGCAATTTCTCAGTCGAACATCACGAATCAGATCGGACGCGACACCCCATTCGCTGAACTGGTGAATAACACGTTCGATTCGGCGAACCTGATCAAGCAATGGGAATCGCAATTCCAGGATTTCATTCGCAATTCAACGCTGGATCCGAAAGTGTTGAGTCCGATTTCGAACGCTACGATTGATCAAATGTTCACCATTTAGTTAAGGAGTCAAAATGACAAGAATTCTCGATGCACAGGGCAACGAACTCAAGCTGGAAGACATTGATCTGAATGCCGGCAAGCTTGTTGACGAGACCATTACCGTCCATCATGACGCTGTTGAAGGCGTCGAGGAAGTATCTCATGTCGAGGTGCTCAAGGAATACTACGAGACTGGTCCGGATGGCGAACCAGTTCTCGATGAGGACGGTCATAAGATCGTCTTCGGCAAGGATGTCAAGACCATCATTGATGTCCCAGGCGTCGAAGCCAAGGATGCCTGGGATGAACAGGAGAAGATCCAGCGATACGTCCCGTATACCGCTGAAGAACTCGATAAAATCGCCAAAGAGAAGACCGACGCCCAGGCCAGTACGGCTGTTGCGGACGCTGAAAAGTTGGCGATTCGTCTCATTATGCAGAAAATCGCTCCGTTGCTATCCACGGACGAACTGATGCAGGTCGCAGCGATTATCCCGAACTGGGATGCGTCGAAGACGTACACTGAAGGCGATATCGTCCGTTATCAGCAGAGCCTGTATCAGGCCATTGGTGAGGTCCCGGCTGATACCGTCCCCGATACCTCCGCCTATAAGTGGAAGGATCTGACGAAGCCGGTCGATGGTGTCGCACGATGGATTCAGCCGAACAGCGCGGAGAACGCGTATGATTCAGCGGCCATCGTCATGCATGACGATGAGCAGTGGTCCTCCGATGAGGATTACAACATGCATGAACCCGGAGTCGAGGGTTGGACACCGAAGAGTGACGCCGTCGCCGAGTGGGCCCAGCCGACCGATGCGAACAACGCCTATGCCGAAGGCGCCGTGGTGCGTCATAATGGCAAGCGATGGGTTTCAACGGTGTCCGGCAACGTCTGGGAGCCCGGTGCTTCCGGAGTGACCCAGTGGGTCGAATCCTGATAGGAGTCTCATATGGCACGAATCAACAGTTATACCAAGATCACCGGAGCACCGGCTGATTCCGACTGTTTCATCATCGACTCGACGCAGGGCACCGCAGGCACCCGAATCGTGTTGTGGTCCGTGTTGAAGAGTGTTCTCACTGGCATATTCGCTCCTGAAAGCCATAAACATCCGGGCAGCGATATCACGTCAGCAGTCGCCAACGCCAATGCCGCCACCAACGATTCCGTCGGTCAGAACATCGCCTCGACGTATGTGAAGGAGATCACCGCGAACGGCAGGACCATTACGGTGAAACGCGGTAACGACACGACCTTCACGTTCCAGACGCAGGATACGACGTATCCTGTTGCCGATGCAAGTAAGTCTGGTATTATGGCTGCTAGAGATTGGTCTCTTCTGCATTCGCTGAAGCCCATTAATAAGTCGGTTGAACTTACCGATAGCGATGATCTGAATTCGTACGATTCGGTGGATAAATGCGGATGGTATTATGCCGCAGGCAACAACACTGTGGCCAATAAGCCGTCAGGTGTCGACCATTTCGGCATGTTCGTCATGCGAACGGCGTCGAGTATCGTCACTCAGATCCTGTACGATCACGATAAGAAGATCTGGACGAGGTCGCGGTTGTGGCATAGTTCGTCATGGTCCCCGTGGACAGCTCTGGTCCGAACGACCGATACGATCGCCAACGCCACCAACGCCACGAAGGCAACGCAGGACTCCGCCGGTCAAACGATTAATACGACCTATGTGAAGTCCATCACCGCATCCGGCCGCACGGTCACGGTGACCAAGGGCAATGGTACGACCTCGACGTTCACCACGCAGGATACGACATACTCCGCAGCCACGCAGTCAGCTGACGGTCTGATGTCGTCCGCCGACAAGCGGAAGCTCGACGGTCTGTCCGGCGATTACGCTTCAGCCATCGGTCTCGCCACGTCTTCGAAGGACGGTCTGATGCCCAAAACCGACAAGGCGAAGCTCGATGCGATCGGTTCGATTCCTAACACCACGATCGACGGTTTCTTCAGAATTTGATATTTTAGGAGGTATGATATCATGGTAGCTTATCTTGACGAGGGGGGGACTCGGCATCTAGTCAAGAAGGTTCTTGACCGGATCCAGCCCGTTGGATCTCTCTATTTCAGCACTAGCAGCACGTCCCCAGCGAGTTTATTCGGTGGCACCTGGGAACGCTATGCGCAGGGACGAGTAATGGTCTCTGCATCGGACACCGATACAGATTTCACCGTTGGCAAAACCGGCGGAAGCAAGACGCATGAAATACGTGTCTGTTTAGGCAACATCTACGGACTGGCAGGCATACAAACGACGAATAACCTGACAGGAATTTCCGTCGATGGCGGCGAGACCTATAGCGGATTCACGAATTACAATAGTAAGCAAACAGTTCAAACGGCCCGAGGAATGGATGGTTCGTTCGGTCCCATGCTGGTCGATTTCTATTCGGCGATCGGCAATCTTCCGACCTTGGACCCGTACGTATCGGTGTATATCTGGAGAAGAACCGCCTAGGCCGTTCGGCGCCATACATACACAGCGACATATGGTTCCATCGAGCTCGCAGAATCGGAATGTCCGGTGATGGCAGCTCCCCAGCTTGCGTCGAATGAACCGCCATCGATGGCACCGCTCTTGCGCACATCACCCTTGAACGAGGAAAGACGGACACGTCGCACGACGGTGTTCTGTCCGTCAAGCGAGACCTGTGCACCAAACGTTCCTGGATCATGTTCATGCGTCTTGCTTCCGCCGGTTTTGCCAACTCCTCACGGAAAGGCAAGACCTATAATGGTTGCATATTTGGATCAGACAGGTGTACAGCACCTCATTGCGAAGATTCGTGATGTATTTTGGCCGGTCGGCACGATTCTGGCGACGACCAACACCACATCACCGGCGTCCTATCTCGGAGGCTCCTGGGAGGCGTATGCTCCCGGAAGGACGCTGGTGGGTGTGGATGAGAAACATCCGCTTAACAGTACTGGCGGCGCAGCGACTCATACCATAACTCAAGAAGAACTTCCGCCACACGTTCATGATCTGTTTGCTCGAGTCAATGGCGATACGGATATGGACCGTGCGGACTTCGTTATGAATCAATGGGCTTATCGGGGACAGTATCTTCAGAATGGACAATGGTATCCTCGATTGGCTCATACTCTCCAGGGAGATTATGCTGGTTCGATCGAATACCCAAATAATCCTATGAGCATCGAACAGCCGTATGTCGCCGTCCGCTATTGGCGCCGTGTTGCCTAAGCAATTCTACGCCAATAGTAAACTCCGAGATATTTATATAGAAAGGATCATATCAATGCATTGGATCGAAATATTGATTACAATCGCTGGATCAGTATTCGCATCCAGTGGATTGTGGACGTTGATCCTGTATAAAGTAAAACAAAAAGATACCGGAATTCTTATGACCCGTGGTATGGCGCATTACCGAATCATTGAGGAGGGTCAGAAGTTCATCGATCGCGGGTGGATCACCCATGAGGAATATGACGACTTCATGACGTATCTTGCCAATCCGTATCTGGAGTCAGGATCAAACGGTCTGGCGAAGAAAATGATCGATGACATATCGGACCTTCCGTTCAAATCGATTTCGTCGATTCATAGTACTATGGATCATTAAGACGTCGCGTGACATACATGGCTCTTAATGAAAGGAGCCATTATGAACATTGACAAGATCTATAATAGTAACTATGAATCACAGCTCAAGAACGGATACTTAACGATCAAGGGCATATCACATCTTGGATGCTTAGTGCTTACCGCTTTCGCATATGACGGTGATATTCGCATGCCATGCGTAGTCATCGAAAAAAGGCGGACTGGTAAGAAGCATAAGTTTCAAGCTGAAATATATGCCTTGGTATGCTAGTAGAAGTATCGCTAAGAGTTTGAAATTCATCATGTTCCCCAAAAAGATCTGTAAATCGAAAGCCATCATAGAGGCAATCATTTCAGAATAAAGCATAAGAGCCTATGCACCACGCATTGGCTCTTATGCTTTTCTCACGCAAAACATAGAAGAAAGGATCATATATCATGGCCGAACACGCCGATCAGAAAACGTCATTTCTCACCGATTCAGGTTACGACAGTCTCGTCAAGGCCGCGCGTCGATGGCTTCCCGCGTTCAGTGTGCTGCTGATCGTGATCGCCGGTGTCTGCACGCAGCTCGGTCACGTTCCCGGCATGGAGGCCGCCACGGCCGGTCTGGCTACGGTTTCCGGTGTCTGCATGGCACTGAGCTGGGGTATCAACGAACTGCTCAAGCGAGCCAAGGATCAGTGGAACACTTCGACTGATCCGGACGATACCACCGAGAGCACTGCCGAATGATATCATATAAGAGCCTATGCCACGTGCATGGGCTCTTATATTTTTGCCTCGACGCGAATCGTACATGGCCTTTAATGACAAGAGAATCTATCATAAAGGAGCAATCATGAACGATACGTTTACTTATGTCAGCCAACAGTACAGCCAGCACACTTGCCTGGAGCTTGTTCGGTGGATCAAGAACCACTGCAATCCGGAAACGGAGAGCGGTATTCTTACGACCACGACGAAGAAGCTTCGGGTGATCATGGTCACTACCAACCTGGAAGACATGAGTGCATTCGCAGATTATCTGAAGACCATCACTCTCGTCTGAAAAGGGTGAGCCGCACATGCGGCTTGCTCTTTATTTTTTCGCGCATGATACATGTCCTTTATTGAAGAATTTCAACAATATCAAAGGAGTAATCATGCTTATCATCGACAAGATTTTGAACCGAACCGAATCTTTCACTGCCGATGGCTATTGCAAGGACCAAGATCAAGTGAATACGATTCTTAACACGGTCGGCTCTTTACCATACGTAAAGAGCTATGACCATGCCATAGTAACGTATCCATTTTACGATCATCCAACCTTGTACATAACCATCACCACGTGGGGACACGGACGTCGAGATCAAATCGCCAAAAAGATCGCTGAAACGATGTATATTGATGAATGATCATCAAAGCCCGAGTCGCACATGCGGCTTTGGCTTTATATTTTGCAGACGCGAATGAAACATACCCTTTAATGAGAACCATACCATCATTAAAGGAGAAAACCATGTTCGCTGGAATTACCGCCATTGCCATCGCAATCGCCGCTCTCGCTGGAGAGTACTATGTGGTCGCTTTGACGCAAGAACACTGAACACCATTTCCTCTAATCAGGAATGATCAACAGAAGCAGAGCCATCTGCTTTGCTTCTTGTCCGATGATGCGTATGGTTTATATTTTTTTGGACAAGGAGCTTGATGATGTGTTCGCGAATTAATCATGGTCCTTAATGAGAAGCTATATATCAACCAAAGGAGTTATTATGGACCTCATCAAGACTATTTTCAAGACCGTCGTCTGGGGCGCAATCGCCATCATCGCTATATTCGTTATTGCGATTGTCCTCATCGTCTGCGGATTGTTCTAGCTTGATCAATCCTAATAATGACAAGCCGTTAATCACACGGCTTCTCATTTATCCGATATGTTGAGTATAGCTGTAACGTCACGTACCACCACTGAGACCGGACATGGCGTTTATATTTTTTTTTTTTTTCGCGCATGAATCATCGCCTTTAATGACAACATAACCGAAAGGAGCAAACATGTCCAATCAATCGAAGAGCATTAATCAGAAGTTCGATGAACAGATCAATGCGTATTTGGATCGTCTCAAGGAGGAGATGAATCCGGAGAACGAATCCGATTTGAACGACGATTTGACAAGGACTTCCGAAGTCACAAGAGACACTCTTGATGGCGACGGCAACGTCACGAGTTCGGTTGTGGAACGTCACGATGAAATGACGAACCACAATCTGGAATCGCTGAAGTCGCTGGTCGCCGTCAAGAACGATTATAATGACCATCGGAAGAGCCTCATCGAAACCGTCATGAAAGCCGGAATCTCGCTCGCTGGAATCGTCATCCTGCTGGGATTCGAAGCAAATCACACCATCAGTTCGAGAAGCCTCGGGTTTCTGCCCAAACCGAAGATCTGACATGTGATCTATAGGATTACGTCAAAAGCCAGAGTCGCACATGCGGCTTTGGCTTTTTATTTTTTGTCGCGATTCATCCATAGCCTTTAATGACCGAATAATCTACAAAAGGAGAAACATGGATATCAAGACAACATCCAAGAATCTGTTTTGCACCGCAAAGGACCGTGTCAAGGAACTTTGGGACAAAGAACAGGAAGAGGACAATGTTGATCTCGTGATCCGTCGTCTCAACGAAGGATATTACGATCAACTGCCGAATGGCCAAGAACGCAAACACCATGCTGTGTGTATCGTCATGGACAAGCTCGGAACCGCAAGCCTACAGCTCGACGTCGTACGACGTTATCTGAAAGCATTGTCGGACCAAGCCTACCACGACTGACATATTGCTGGCGAATGACACTTGGCCATTCGCTTTTTATTTTTAGGAGTAAACCATGGCAAGAAGACCAGTCGGACAACTTAAATTCACTCGCAAAAGTCATAACAAGATATCGCCTCATATTTCAGGACCGAAAATCGCTCTGAATATGTTCTACGCGTGGATGCTTGGACGTGACATTCCTTGCAGACTATATGAGCGTCGCATTGATATTCCGATCGAAACCTGGGAAGAGTACGATGTTCAGATTATGGACGGACTTGACGCGATCAACGATATATTCCATGACAATTTCCAGGTAAGGAAGTGGTGACATGACCGGTGCTTATACCAATCACATTGTCCTGCTTGGCAAGCAAGGTTCCGGTAAGACGTCCATTGCCGAAGAACTTGCTCGTCGAGGGTTTCGGCGCGTCGTATCGGTGACCACACGTCCTCCTCGCGATAACGAAGAGGATGGAGTAGATTACTGGTTTGTGGACGATGCCGAATTCGATGCGGCTTTGCCGGATTTGGTGGCCGTTCGAGAATACCGAACCGTATTCGGTACGTGGCGTTACGGCGTGAATCTTCAGGATATCAATGCCGATGACGACACCGTGACTATTCTCGATCCGACTGGATATTTGACCATTAAAGACCGCATCACCGATCGATTCGGAGTCTATCTGCATATCGACGACAATATTCGATATCAGCGACTACTTCTTCGAGGCGACGATCCGGAGGAAATCAGTCGTAGGGAACGCGACGATGCCGCCCAGTTCGCCGTACTCGAAGAACGGATTACCGATGTCGTGGACATGATGTCCAATGGCAAACGATGGGTTAATTTCGAGGAATTCTCGAAAGGCGGATACGATACCAGTCGAACCGTGACCGAAGAAACCGATCGGATTCTGCGATATATGAACGCGTTCAATCGCGGAGAGATCAATTATGAACGAGCGCCACAGCCGGTGTTCAATCATGATCCGGAATTCTGATTATAACTAAGGAGAAAACATGTTGATTTCATTGAAGCATCTACCACCGAATGTCAGCGAGCAGTTGTCCAATGAGGAGGTGGCATCGGCGCTCTTCCCAAAGATTATGGATAAGTCGTATCAAGCGCCACATGACGCCAACAGTGGCTGGTGTCAGTATATTCGACCGAATGGCGCATCATTCTGGGTGTACGTGGATGACCACGGCGCTGTCTGCATCCAAACCGAAGCGGTGAGAAACGCCACGAATATGACAATTGTCGATGCGGATTTTGATATCCATACTCCGAAGAATGAATTTACTTGTTTTCTCGAGCAGATAGCGCCATGGCTGCTCGACTGCGATTTTAAACAACGCATTATACAATCATCGCAAAGTGTATCGCTGTTCTTTTTAGAAAACAATATTGTTCGATGGATATTTCGCGTGTGGGGAGCAGAACGATGGTCATTGGGGAATGCCGAATATGAATATATGTAATCGCGAATGAAAACATGCCCTTTAATGAGAACCATTAACCATCAATAAAGGAGTTATCATGAAGTTTAGCACCTTCTTCGGAAAGTACACCATTTGCGGCCTTATCTACACTGCTATTTCGATGCTGCTGGGAATCGCCTGTTTCGGCGTTCTCTACCACATCGGAAAGAAAGCTGAAGAGAAGGATGACAAGGTGAATCCGATCACTCCTGATGACATGAATCTAAATAATGACTAATGACATCAAAGGCTAAGGCCGCATTTCACACATGCGGCTTTGGCTTTATTTTAAGGAGCAAACATGAGAAATAAAATCGAATTGTATCGTGAAGCACGACTCTGGATCACCAAGGTCATTATTCCGTTGGCTGGAATAGCGACGTTATACTTCAGTAATCCCGACAATCGTGCTGATTTCAAAACTCGTTTTCTGAAATCAAGACTTGAGAAGAAACTTGGAGGTCTGCTATGAGTTGGGATAACCCTAAGGAATACGGCGTATATTTGAGCAAAGGCGAGCAGGAAGTCCATTTTCCAGTCGGATTGGCTTTCGATAGTGAGCAGATTCCAGAAGGGAAACAGGCTCCGCTCAAGACACTCGAAGAAGCGGCCGAATTGACGGAAGCGATCAAAGACCAGCTGAAAGGACAGAATGACCCCGAAGCCGATTACGAAGCACTCCGTCAGCATTCCCTCGAAGAATTCTGCGACGTATACCAGACGCTGGTAAATATCGCATTCGCTTTCGGATTTTCTCAGACCGAGATCGAGGACGCTTATATGAAGAATGTTCGTCGTAACGATGAACGAGGACGTTATCCTTCCGATGAATTGGAGGAAAGTTGGCTTGGCTGAAACAGCACTTCCAGTTCGGTTACGTTATGGTGGTTAAGGCATATGCCAAAACCATTGTCGCCGAATGCAAGCTGTTAGGCGCGATCTATAATTCAGGTTATGTTACAGACGTGACGATAATGAATCGCGAATTCGATGGAGTATATACCATACGAGTCAAAACCAGTGTGCTTACGACTCCATTCGCCTTGCAGAAAAGGATCGCCAAACAACTGGTGCGTTTACAGTGTCTAGAAACGCGAACCATACATCCCCCTTAATGAGAACCATACACAACCTAATGAAAGGAAACATCATGGAAGATCAGAACAAGGAAGTCACCGAAGTCGTCGAGACCGAGGAGAAGAAGCCCAACAAGATCGTCCAGTTCGTCAAGGATCATAAGGACCGTATCAGGGATATCACCATTGGAGCCGCTGCCGCCGCAGGACTCGCACTGCTGATTCACCTGGGAAAGTCCGACGATATTGACGATGAGGACGACGATTGGGACTATTCCTCATCCGATAAATCGGATTCCAACACTGAATCCACAGATTCCTCGCAAGAGTGAATTGTTCTACAAGCCAGAGTCGCACATGCGGCTTTGGCTTTATATTTTCGATCGTTCATAAGAAAGGTTGTTATGGTGAGTAATATCATCAAAGCCGGACGAAAATTTCTAGGAAGAAACTCCCATACGATTCTCACAGGCACGGCAGTGGTGGGTGTGATCGGAACCGCCGTTACGGCGTCACGAGATACCATTCAGGCGAATGATCGTCTGCTGGAGTATCGCATGGAGCTTGATGGCAAGCCATATGACAAGAAGGAGCTCGTCAAACGAGTTGCTCCATGTTATATTCCGACCGCGTTGACAGTCGGTGCGACGATCACCGCGATTATCGGCGCCCACCAGACCGCCACACATAAGATCATCGCATATTCCTCGGCATACACCATGGCCCAGGAAGCCGCGACCATCTATCGCGATAAGGTGCACGAGATCGTTGGCGAAAAGAAAGCCAAGGAAATCGAAGCAGCCGTGGCCAAGGACCAGATCACCAAATCCAAAGACGACGTTTCAGCCGTGGTCATTGGCGATGGTAATGTGCTGTGCATGGATGGTTTCAGCGGACGGTTCTTCCCGTCGACCTTGGAAAAGATCCGCAAGGCCCAGAACGATGTCAATTACAAGATGAATGCTGAAATGTATGCATCGTTGAATGACTTCTATGAGGCCTTGGATCTGCCGTATATCGGTTGTGGCGATGATCTCGGTTGGACGTCGGAACATCCGATCGAACTGAGTTTCAGCACTACACTGACCCCTGATGGGAAACCGGCACTTGTGGTGAATTTCCACGAATCGCCGATGGCCGACTATAGTAATCTTATTTGAGTATCAATAAGGAGCAAATCATGTCTTATATTTCCCTACTCGCCCAAGCCGGTAAAGCAGCGGCTCCATATCTGAAGCCTCTTGGCATCCAATTGGGCAAATCCATCTGTACGGGCGTGCTTACTCAGCTTGCGGGTAAGTATGCGTTCCGTATAACCGGGGACCATATTCTGGCGCAACGTGATCGCGATATTCGCGAAGCGGTTCAGCAGGATATGGAACTCAAACAACTCATAGCCCAACAAAAAGCGGCTATGTCCAACCAACAGGAGGAAAACTAACATGATCAAGGAAACCATTTCTTACGAGGACATCGATGGCAACAGCAAGACCATGGATGCATATTTCCATCTCACCATGCGTGAAATGCGTCAACTGCTGAAGGATGGCATCCAGGACAAGCTTGATGCTGTGACTTCCGGCAAGGCCTCTCCCGATGTCATGTTCGATCTGATCGATGAGCTGATCAAGGCATCGTATGGCAAGCGAAGCGAAGACAACGGCGAAGCGCATTTCGTGAAGAACCCGGAACTCACCGAGATCTTCATGCAGTCCGATGCGTACGACAGCCTGTTGGGCAAGCTGATGTCCGATGACACGTTCGCGACGCGATTCTTCACCGGTCTGGTGCCGAAGGCATTGACTGAGCGCATGAATGCCATCGGCAATGGTGCGACTCAGAACACACTCCCTCCCGAAGCGGCGAAGTATCTCGCTCAGCTGAACCAGCAGAATCAGTCGAACAACTGATCATTCCCATATATTAAGTAACGAGGAAAGGGTTTGGACGATGTCTAGGCCCTTTCCTTGCATATTTCGAAAGGACAAAGAGCATGGCAGAAGACGATCGCAAGCCGTTAGTCGTCGATGTCTCTCGACAGAACCTGGGTCTTCCGGAATCCAAAGAAGCACCGAAGAAAGCAGCAGTCGCTCATGGTAAACTCAAAGAGGATACCATGGTCGAGAAAGGCGTAAAACGGTTCTTCGGTGGTGATCCGAAAGACGTCATGATGTATATGTTGACCGACGTGCTGGTGCCGGCACTTAAGGATACGTTCGTCGATATGGTCATCGGCGGAACGAAACGAATGGTGTATGGCATGGGTGCGTCCGATTATCGTCCGAGCAGTCCTCGACTGGTTCGACGTGATAACCCGAGCTATTCGCAGAACACGAATTATAACGCCATGTCGAGCAATCGACGTGTGATCGACAGCACAGTTCGTGAACGCCACGATTTCAGCAAAGTCGTATTTCCTGACAAACCGTCGGCTGAAAATGTCTTGACAGCCATGAACGACTATATTCAGCAATATGGTGTCGTTCGAGTGAAGGACTTCTACGAATTTGCCGGAATCACCGCCGAATATACCGATCAGAACTGGGGCTGGCATGATATTCGTGGCAGCCGTGTTCGATCGATCTATGGCGGATATATTGTGGAACTTCCACCTACGGAGCACCTGCAATGAGCGACCGGGACGAGCTGAGGAACTGGTATTCGAATCCGTCATGGGCACGTAAAGTCGATAAAATGACAGACGAGCAAATACCGATCGTGCTCAAACGAGTGCGAGCAATCAAAGAGCAAGCGAGGAACGATCATGATAATAGATCCAATCACGGACGGCATCGATAAAACCGATCATCAGATGCTGCTGACTGTCGACGATATTCGGGAGTCCGATCGAGCCAGAACGATATCCATGATCAATAAATTATGGTTACATCGCCTGTTTCGACATTTTCCGGAGATAGCGAACTTGACGATTGATATCACTATTGATTGGCCGGGACGATTGCCGAATACGGCCGTGATCACAACCAGAGATGGACGGAAATATCTATACACGTCCGATCCGAATCATGATTTCGGCACGATCGAGGAGATATGATGGATCATTTTCTTGCCATGGTGAAATTCCAACAGCTCTTCCCGGAACTCTCGGAACGAGTTCAGAAATATCGCCGGATGGATAACCATACGGCGTTGATCATATTATTCAGCGGAGCGCGCTATGTGTTTCGCTGGGAATCAAATAAAAAGTGGACTCTGCAAACAGAGTTCGCCTACAACAACAAATAAGGAGCAAACATGTCCATTAAAAGCACATTAGTCAAAACCGCAGCTAAGAGCGGTCTCTTTCTGAAGAAGCATAGTCCGGAAATCCTGACCTATTCCGGTCTGGTACTTGGCGTCGCCGCAACCGTCACCGCATGTCGGTCGACCATGCATATCGATGACGTAAAGAAGAACCATGAAACCGAGATGAGCCGAGTCGAAACCCTCGAAAAGATGGTGGGCAACGGCGAGCTCGATGATGGCGATTTCACGGTCAATGAAGCGGCTTCGTCGAAGCAGATCATCTACATGCGTACCACCGTGGCTTATGCGAAGCTCTATGCTCCGACCATTATTCTGACCGGACTGAGCATCGCCTGCATTCTGTCGGCACACAACATCCTCCAGACTCGATACACGGCGGTTGCTTCGGCATTCGCTGCTGTAAGCGCCAAGTTCAGCGATTACCGCGAACGTGTCGTGGCCCAGTATGGCGAAGAGGTCGATCAGAAGTTCTATCAGAACATCGACACCGTCGAAGTCACTGACGACAAAGGCAAGGTCATCGAGACCAAGAAGGAGCAGAACGTCCAGACGCTGAATGCGACCGATAAATGGTTCGGACCGGATTCTCAGATCTGGGATAACGAATCCCCGGATATGAACACCGTGATGCTGAAGTCCGCATTGGATCGTGCTCAGAACAAGCTCGATTATACCGGTCACCTGTTCCTGAACGATGTCTATCGTCTGCTCGGTCTTCCTGATACCAAGGAAGGCGCCGTGCTCGGTTGGATCAATACGCCTGATCGCGATTCGATTGTCGATTTCGGCGTGTTCGGTTGCAGCGATGATCCGTGGGATAACGTCAAGGATTGCCCATGGGATGGCAAGGAAGAGATCCTGCTTCAGTTCAACTGCGACGGCATCGTCTACGATCAGATCTGATCATTATATCTAACATGGGAGCGTCATTGGGAATTGTGGCGCTCCCTTTTTTATTAAGGAGAAAATCATGAAGGTTACAACCGTTATTAAAATCGCAAAAGCCGCTGTGGCTGCTGTGACTCTTGGAGTCGCCGCTGTCGGTGCGATTCGTACTGCCAAGAATGCCAAGAAGCTGCACGAAACCGCAGTGGATGCTATTCAGAAGGCTGAGAACAACGAGATCGAGTCCGACGAACAGATGCAGAAGATCAATGATAATCTGTTCAATCGTGTCGGCGATATCGTGTTCGATGCCGGAGCGTTTCTGATAGCCACTGCCGCCACCGCCATCGTCGGATATCTGTGTGTTTCGGCATATAGTGACAGGACATGGGCTGAAGGTATTGACGCTGTTACTCGCTACGGCTGTGCGATAATGGACGGTTTCGTTCATCAGCTCGATGCTAAAGAGGCCTGACATGAATATCGAAGAGATCAACGAGTATCACGAAGAGATTGCCAATGCCCGAGAAATATTAGGCGACACTCATGCTGGAGATGCTTCTCGCGCTCAGGCATCATTGGCGGCATTTGTAACTTATGCTTCAAGGATCGATGATACTATTCTCAAAAAGTCTATTGATAAGTATAAAGTCATCGACGAACCTCATGATTCTCATGCCCAAACGTACATGATGATCGGAGGAGTATCAATAGCATCGATCACGTTCTCTAATATCATTCATGATTGCAAATGCCTGAAAGAACGTAACATAAAGAATATATGGCATGTGGTCAAACGCCATATTCCATATATCACGGTCGGAACCTTCCTGATCATCGCTAGTGTACTTCTTGAAAGGAGCGAACATGAATCGTGAGAATCTGATATTCGCTGGTATCGGATTTCTTGCTGGCGTCGCTGTGACTACCGTCGTCGGATATTTTGGCGTATATCGGAAGTATATACCGCTTCGACAGCTGGAGGACGAAGTCAATCAGCTCGAGGAGCAACGTCAATCCAAAGGACGTCAGCTCGATGCCATGGATGCCGCTTACGAGGAACGCAAAGCGGCATACGAGAAGGATCTCCAAGAACGGTCCGATCGTCTCGATATGTACGATAGCGACATCGCCGACGCCAAAAAAGAACTCGAAGCAATCAAACCAACACCAGAACAGGAGCCTGAAACCTTGACCACAGACGAACCCAAGATCTTCGCGCGATTCGAAATCCATGACGGCAATCCTCGATGGGATGGGCCGTTGACCGATGAAGAGCAGGCGTCGTATGATGCTTGCGAAGGCGATGAGAATCTCATTCTCGGATTGCTCACTGAAGTGAAGGAGCATCGATTCAAGAACTCCATCGATCCGAACCGAACCGTATATATGATCGACGACTATGAGCATAAGACCGCTCCGGACTTCATCGATACGGTGTATCTTGACTACTATGTCAAAGACGACAAACTCGCCGAAGGACGAGTGCTCGTCGAACGTCCGGATGATCTTATCGATATGGCCGTGCTGGTGCAATTCGGTAAGTATGGATGGCAGGAGGATCCGAATGTCGTGATCTGCCGTAACGATACGTTCGAGACGGATTACGTGATCGAACGTCATGAGGAATCATATCAGGAGTCGGTGTTCGGCATCGATCCGGATAAGATCACCTTGCCGTCGCATCGAGTGCTCGAAGATATGGCCAGGAAAGCCTATGAGGAGGAGCAACATGCCTAAGAGCGAACCACATGTGAAACCATATTTCGATTGGCTTCTAGAAGATGTGGTCGGCATTGATAATGATGGATATTCCAAACTCTATCATGAGATGAATACGATCCGTTACACCTATCGTATCGCCATGGATGCTAATCGAGAAGGCGATGCTCTCGAACTCCGTGGCGATTACGAATATTACAATCATGTACCATGCGAAACGCAATTCCAGGGAGGAGTGGTGAGCTTCCTGGAATTCCTCATTGCGGTGATTCTACGGGTCGATAATGATCTCGCACTCAAGCTATCTCGTGCCGATTGGATGCATCTGTTCATCGAGAATATGGATCTGCAAGCCTACACGGATTCATATTTCGATGCCGTTGGAGACGCATCCGAACCGGTACGACTGCTTGTCGAACGCACCATGAACCGGAAGTATAACGCCGATGGGAGCAATGGTGGGTTGTTCGTCATCAAGGGATGCGACAAGGATCTTCGACGGATGCAACTGTTCGATCAGTGGACATTATTCGGCAATTCCGACCACGATATTCCATATAAGTGGGACTAGAAAGGAGTGGGTATGGACCAAATACGAGTGACTGAAGTCAAAAGCACCAAAACCGCAACCAAGGTCATTGCGAATCCTAGGGCCCGTGGATTCAAGGATCTTATTGTCAAAGGTGGACAGTTCTACGCCGTATATGATCCAGATACGCACCTGTGGTCCAGAAGTGTCGGCCGTCTCTCCGAACTCATTGATAGGGATATCAGCGAGTATATTGCAACGCATTCGGACAAGACCTTGACTCCGGAATACATGGACAATATGTCCAATGGACAATGGAACCGATATTTGTCGCAACTGAAGAACCTCGATGACAGCAGCATCATGCTGGATCAGAAGGTTATATTTGATAATGACGAAGTCGATCGCGACGACTACGCCTCGTTCAAATTACCGTATGATCTCATCGAGGGTCCAACGCCTAACTACGATCGTCTGATGGAAACGATCTATGATCCGGACGAGCGTCGAAAGCTCGAATGGGGTATAGGTCTGATCGTGGATGGCAAGGACCAGAAACGCATCCAAAAGTTCTTCGCCATTACCGGTGCTCCCGGTACCGGTAAATCGACGATTCTGAACATCATTCAGGAACTGTTCGGGAAGTACGTTTCGTTCTTCAATGCCAAGGAACTTGGTCAGGGATATCAATTCGCCACTGCTGCGTTCAAAAACGCTCCGCTCATCGCTATCCAAAACGACGGCGATCTCTCAAAGATCGATGATAATTCATTGTTGAACACCATTGTGTCGCATGAATATATCAAAGTCAATGAGAAAGGCGTCAAGCAGTATGATATTCCGATCAAAACAATGCTGTTCATGGCTTCGAATAAACCAGTGAAGATCACAGACTCGAAATCGGGTCTGATTCGAAGGTTGATCGACGTCTATCCATCAGGACGAAAACTCAGCAATGCTGAATATTTCGAAGCCATGGATGGCATCAAATTCGAACTCGGTGCCATCGCTCACCATTGCCGAGAGGTCTATCGGGAATTGGGTCCGAACGCATATGGCAATTACGTGCCAACCGAAATGGTGGCCAGAACGAATGATATGTATTCGTTCTTGTCAAGCGTTCTCGACCAATTCGAAGATGACGATCATATCGATGGCCTCGAACTCTGGCGTCAATATAAGGTTTGGTGCGATGAAGGCAACGTGACCATGCGCATGAAACGTGATGACTTCCTGTTCGAATTGTCATCATATTTCAACAAGACGACTGACAACATCGTCAATGGTCGCAAATCCACTCGTAACACCGGTTTCGAAGGAATCCGTTGGGATAAATTCGAGAAAGTGGAGAAAGCGAAGCCGATCGAAGCGAGAAAACTCGAACTCGATTCGACCGATTCAGCATTCGATCGCATGGCTCAGGATTGGCCGGCCCAATACGCCGCCGATAATCCAACCGGAGGACCTCGGTTGCCTTGGGATCAGGTGACCACCACATTGAAAGATGTGGACACCACCAAACTGCATTGGGTACGAGTACCTGAGAATCATATCGTCATCGACTTTGATCTCAAGGGCGATGACGGCGAGAAGAGCCTGGAACGCAATCTTGCCGAAGCCGCGAAGTATCCGCCGACGTATGCGGAACTCAGCAAATCCGGTAAGGGCGTACACCTGCATTATATTTACGATGGTGACGTGACGAGACTCAAACCTCTGATCGATATCAACGTGGAATGCAAGGTGTATCGAGGGAAGTCAGCATTGCGAAGGAAACTCAGCACATGCAACGATCTCGATGTGGCGCATATTTCCAGCGGTCTTCCTCTCAAAGGAGATAAAACCATGATCAATGAGAAAGCGATCAAAGATGAGCAGCATCTTCGCAATCTTATTAAAGGAAACCTAAGAAAGGAATATTGTCCCGGAACCAAACCATCGATCGACTTCATCTGTAAGTTGCTGGACGAAGCATACGAGTCTGGTATCCAGTATAATGTCGAAGACATGCGTCTCGATATTCTCAATTTCGCCATGAACTCCACGCATAATCGAGATTATTGCATGAAGGTCGTGGCAAATATGAAGCTTCGTTCGGACGAACCCGACAGCTTGGAGCCGCCGAAGCATACCGGGACGCCTGATATTCTGACGTTCTACGACGTCGAGGTGTTCCCGAACCTGTTCATGATCTGCTTCAAAGACGCAGGTGATGAGAAGGATCATCCGGTGAAGACCTTGATCAATCCCGATCCGAAGGATGTTCGCAAACTCTGCGGCAAGGCTCTGGTCGGATTCAACAACCGACGATACGACAATCATATGCTCTACGCATGGGGTTGGCTCGGATACGACAACCAACAGCTCTACAACCTGTCTCAGGATATCGTGGCCGGTGGTCCTCGCAGTCGAAACGCCATGTTCCAGAATGCCTACAACATCTCCTATACGGATATCTACGACTTCTCCGCAAAGAAGCAGTCGTTGAAGAAGTGGGAGATCGAACTCGGGATCGATCATCACGAACTCGGCATGCCGTGGGACAAGCCGGTCGATCCGAAACTCTGGGATCTGGTGCAATCATATTGCGAGGATGATGTCCGAGCGACGGAAGCGGTGTTCAACCATCTTCATGAAGATTTCGTGGCCCGTCAAGGTCTGGCGAATCTGTCCGGCCTCACGCCGAATGATTCGACGAACCAGCATACGGCACAGATCATATTCGGGGACGCGAAGAATCCGCAGAAGGAATTCCCGTTCCCGGATCTGAGCGAAACCTTTCCCGGGTACACCTTCGACAAATTCGCTGACAAGGATCACAAATCCAAGTATTTGGGCGAGTATCCTTCCGAAGGCGGATATGTGTGGGTATATGGCATGGCGAATGGCGATAATGGTCCATATTACGGCCGTCAGATCCAATGGTCCATGACCGGGAAGGATCGACTCGAACAATATCGTGAGGTCTATCGATCCCAGGATATGGATTTCGACACCATGCATCCGGATCTGGTGAATCGTCTCGAAGGATATTCATATGACGGCACTGATCAATTCATGCCCGAACTTCCAGACAAGACGCTCGGCGGCATGTTCGGCAACGTCGGTTTGCTTGATGTGACCAGTCTACACCCGTCGAGTCTTGAAGACATGAATTTCTTCGGTCCATACACCAAACGATTCAGCGATATCAAGGCCGCTCGTGTTGATATCAAGCACGGCGATCTCGAATCCGCTCGCCGACGTATGGATGGTGCTTTGGCTCCACTGCTTAAGGAGGGTGAAAACACCAAGTCGCTTGCGCAGGCACTGAAGATCGTGATCAATTCGGTATACGGTTTGACCAGTGCGAAGTTCCCGACAAAGTTCAACGATGTCGGGAATGGTGCCAACGATCGCAATGTCGACAACAAGGTCGCGAAACGTGGTGCCTTGTTCATGCTTCTGCTCAAGCAGAAGGTCATGGAGCTTGGCTACACAGTCGTGCATATCAAAACCGATTCGATCAAGATAGCCGATGTCGATGAATATGTTGTGACATTTGTCAATGACATGGGAGCGAAATATGGCTACGGATTCGAACTCGAAGCGATCTACGACAAGATGTGTATCGTCAACAAAGCGACATACATCGCCCATCATTGTTACGGCGACGACGGGCACGACGCCGCATCGCATGGTGGTTGGGCGGCAACGGGTGCACAGTTCGCCGTACCATATGTCTTCAAGACGCTGTTCTCTCATGAAACGATTGATTTCAAGGATCTTTGCGAAACCAAATCCGCCACGACATCGATCTACCTAGACTTCAACGAAGGGCTACCCGAGGACGAACATCGCTATGACTTCGTCGGCAAGGTAAGTGCCTTCAGTCCGGTGCAATCGGGATGCGGTGGAGGTCTGCTGGTCCGTGACAACGGCAACGGCGGTTACGCCGCGCTGTCCGGCACCAAGGGTTATCGTTGGAAGGAATCGAGCGTTCTCCGAGACGGTCACAAACAAGATGAAGTCGATTACACCTACTACGAACATCTCGCCGATGAGGCACGAAATGATATTTCGCAGTATGGTGATTTTGACTGGCTGGTAAGCGGCGAACCCTATATTTCGCCGAATCCTGGAAGCAATGATTTGGTTGCTTCCTTGACTCGATAATACACAGATCAGAAAGGTCAGCTCATGAGTGTGAGCGATTTTTTAAGTTTGATGATTTCACTCGGCTTGCTTATACTCATGAGCTGGTTTGTAGACAATCATAAATTCTAAGGAGTAATCATGTCAATTGCTATGATCGTTACGATTTGGGCGATGGTCCTGATGATCAGCGTCAATCTATGGACCTATATTCCCAAGCAACGACCAATACCTCGACATTCTGATTTGTATATCGCCATGATGGAGACGTTTGATCGTCCGGCAATGGTACCGATTGAATGTGGGAGGAAGTTATGAATGAAAGCTGACCTACCTTGAAAGTAGGTCTGATATATTTTAATATCAGACCTCAGTTCAAATGAGGTCTGATCATACTATAAAAAGGAGTAAACCATGAAAACCAGAACCGAAAACTGGAGAGGATACAGTATCAGGTTTGTCGAGATCGATGGCAACTGGTGGGCTGTGCTCAAGGATATTTGCGACGCGCTGAACCTCAGTACTTGGGGTATAGCTCAACGACTTGAAACAAATATGTTAGAAAAAGTGCTGATTGAAGCTGACCTCAGTTCAAATGAGGTCACCTCTAAAAACGGTGTGCGAAAGTCTCAAATGATGTACGTCGTCAACGAAATCGGCATCTACGAAGCATTGTTCGCGTCTCGTAGGCTCGAAGCACGAAAGTTCCGCATATGGGCCGGTGGCGTGTTGCAACGTCTTCGTCAGAACATCGGTCTCAAGCAATATGAGGTCATGTGTATGACCGATCCTGATATTCAGGATCAGATCAACTACATGCTCGACGATATCTTCTACGACCCGGAAAGTGATCAGCTCATGTGCTCGGTCACGGTCCAGGGCGGAGATGTCGACGTACGGCCATTCGATGAAGTATACAAAGAACAGGAGTAAAACCATGGCACTCACCACCGAAGAAGTAGACGATCTCATGCATTGCAACTGCGATGCCGAGGTCAAAGCGCTCGATTTCGATATCACGGCAAACCGGATCAAAGCTATCCTCATCTGCACCGGATGCGGTAAAATGGTATCGGTGTCCGGTGATATCGATATGGTTTCGGATGTGACATATACCGAAACAGTCCGATTGGTCCAAGACGAATCGGAGGACTGCGAATGAAGCTTCCATTCAAAGTCCATTTTGAAATGCAACCAACCATTGTAAAGAATAAGGAGAATATCATGTCTAATAATGATGCCACTCAGGTACTCGATGCCAACGAGGTCATCGATCAATCCAAGTCCACGCTCAAGGATGTCGTGCTCGATCATCCGGCATATCTGGCCTTGGCCGGTCTTGGCATTTTCGCCATCGGGTATCAGCTTGGACGTAACCAGGGTGTGAACTCGTTACTGAAGATTGCGATGAGCAACTGATGTTATATGTACTCATAGGTTCCGTATTGGTTATGATTTTCGTAGCTTGGTTCCAGTTTTGGTGGGATGATCATTTTTAACGCGAACCAGACATGTCCTTTAATGAGAACTATCAAGAAAAGGAGTCAACATGTCTGTTGATATTTGCCAAGCTATCGCTGATTTCATTCTCATCACGATTGTCGTGCTGGGGATCGAAGCAGGAATCCAAGATCGTATCAAACATAAGGATATGACTTGGTTTGCCTGGATCGGTCGCCACTGGAATAATCGTAAGGAGAAGAAAGCAGCCGACAAACTAACAAAGAAACAAGACATCAACGAAACCACTTTCGCTGAGAAGTAATCATAAGCCTAAGTCGCACATGCGGCTTTGGCTTTGTATTTTAATAAAAGGAGATTATTATGCCTATCAACATCGTCAAGCGCCCGAACGGTGATGTCAACAAGATCGAATGCGAGAACGTTCGTCTGATCTGGACGAATTTCGCAGGCCGCGAAGGCAAGTACAATCCGGCCGGCAACCGCAACTTCAACATCGTCCTTGAGGAATCGGATGCCAAAATTCTTCAGGACCTTGGCCTGAACGTCAAGTTCCATGAGGGCCGTGATGAAAACGATCCGGGCATCTACACGCTTCAGATCAAGATCAACTTCAAGTCCTACAATCCGCCTGAGGTGTGGATGAAGAACTCTCACGGCAACGCCCAGTTGGATGAGGATTCCATCAAGATGCTGGATCCTCTGGTGTCTGCCGACGCCGTGACCGAGTCGTGGCTGAGCTTCAATCTGAATCATTACGAACAGTTCACCACCGCATATTTGCAGAAGCTGCTGGTGACGGTTCAGGAATCCGATTATGAAGCTCGGTTCTTCGACGAACCGGATTCCGCCATGAACACTATGACGTTCCACAAGGTGGAGAAGGACTAATCATGTCATATGATAATCGCACCCCAAGGCCGGGAGTTCTGAAGGTCTGCATCTATTCCATCCTCACCGGAGGATTGTATTTCTTCTGGTGGTTCGTCAAGACATTGTCCGGCGGATACCGCTGACATGACATCGCGACAGGTATGGGCCGTCATCGGCCTGTACCTGTCCTTTATTTTTGAAAGGTATACTCATGATTGATTTTGACACTCTCGATGGCGAGAAACTCATCGATCAGGCATCCAAGCAACATGCTGATGTCTGCAAAGCCTCGGCGCAGATCGCATCTCGATACGCGGATATCTCGGATCTGGTCAAAGGCAAGCATGTCAATATGAGCCCGGAACATCTCGAACGATACAAGTATCCGACGGTGTATTTGGACCCGGATCGTATGGAAGAGATCGAAGATGCTCACGGCAATCCGGTAATTCATATCTGGATGGAGTGCATGGATTGCACTGCCAGCGGTTTCATCGACATCAAGGATCAGGAGGAATTCCATGATAGCAAGCAACGCCCGAAACCTGCCAAGTCGCAGCGAGCCAGTGGCAACAGCATGGGTGGCCGAGACGTCTCGGAAAAGTATTGCTAAGGCTCGCCATGTGTCCTATCTACCGAGCAACTTCGATCGTCTCTGGGAGATCTTTATGCTGATATTCCCGGACGACGCATCGAATGTCGAATCGGCCGAGGATTTTGATGATCATTCCCTGAAGTTGGTCATCAACAGAGCGACCAGGAGATTCTACGATGACGATCAATATGAAGTCGACGACTCGACCGAATATGCGATATTCACCGTGGAATTCGGCCAATGGTATCTGTGGACGAAGGAGGCGAACTTCAGTGGCGAACTATGAACCTGAAACGCCCGATTCGGACGTCTATGACAAACACGCCAAAGAGATATTCGAATATGTCTTGCCTGAACTCGCCAATAGCGTCTTCGAATACAAATCCGCTGGACCGCATGGGGTAAGCTTCATTACCGGCAGCGGCGATGTATTTCTCTGGTACGAGCTGGCGCCATATTCCAAGGATCCATCACAGATTCGATGGATCCTGGAGCATGTTTGCCAGAAGGAACGTCCGGTTGAGAATACGGAACGTCCGATGGCACTGGAAACCAAATACGATTGATATATGTACACAAAGGAGCAATCATGTCAGACACGACTTTTTCGCCGTTCATCACCATGTCCAGCACATCATTCTCACCGATCGTGATATATAATGGCATGTCTTTCGTTGTCGAAAAGATGCGAGAATGTCAATGTGATACGCCTTTGGCCATGACCAAGCCGACGGTCGTTGCCAACGAAGGCCGCATGTACGCATGCACCAGCTGGTGCCCGTTCTGCGGAGCGATCAAACACGTTACGACGAATTTCAAGATGTTTCCAAACACCGCTCCTGCGGATATTTGGAGACTGGATGCGGATAAGATCTACGAATTCGTCTCGAGGATCAACGATCTCGGATATTTGCCGAAGCATGCCGGTTCTGATGAACTTGCATGGACGTTCCCGCAGATGTATTCTGATGGAACGTTCTCGACGAACGTCTTCAACATCGCCGTCGGCCGTGGTCTCACGGTTCGGGCTCCGGAGTGTTATATTCTGCGAGACGAGCAGCTCACGGTTTTCGATACCAAACTGCTGAATGAATTCGACCAGCTCGGAATCCTTGGCCTGATCTATCCGAAGGAGCCTGCTCATGCCAACGCCTGACGAATATCGCAGCGCACGGTGCCTGCTTGGTCTCACACAGCATCAAGTCGGCAAGATGATGAAGATCCGTCGCGAGACCGTGGGACAGCTGGAGTCCATCAATCCTGATACGCCACGCACCTGGGAGGCATATACGCGCTACTACGACGTGTGGCTGCGCGAGTATGCCCGTATCAAGCATCCCGACCTGTTATTCGCCGTCGATGCGATTCTCAACGGCAACCGTACGGTCATAGCCTGGCTTGGCGAACAAGCTGATCCCGACAACGATACTCGTCACGGACGTCATCGTCCAAATCGTATTGTGGAGCTCGATATGACATTTCCGACCATTGCGGAGACGTCACGATATCTCATCAATGCTGGCTATACCAATGCGGATCCACATACGGTCCAGACCAAGATCTCGCAGTTACTGAACGGATATAGGAAACAACAGACATTATACGGCTTCCACTTCGAAGACGTATGATGAGAAAGGATATTTGCCATGGCTCCGGCCAGCGTATTCGACAAGGCTCACAGACAGTTATCATGCCATGCTGGAGCCTCGATCATCATCACCGACGCATGGGAAATCAGTCCCATGCAGTACGAATGTCTGGCAATGTGTTCACGTTGCCGGCGACAAGTCTACATCACGATCTCGCGGGAAGAATACCACAAGATGGATAATCGTGAGATCTGGCAGGAATAGGAGAACATAATGGCAACGGATAATCTTACCCACGAACAGGCTCTCGAGAAGGCCGAATGGATCGACAAGCTTCGCGAACTCGGATTTGTCTGGGATGGCAACATCGACAATCAGCCGAATCTGTCATGTTGGCATCATAAGAACATCGGTCATCTCACCGCTCGTCTGGCCTTGGTGACAGATGCCGAGAACGAACACAACGGTCATTTCGTGGCCATGATCTGCATTGATCTGGACTATGTCGCGTGTCCCAATATCCATTTGGGCGCGGAGACGACGGAGCAACTGCAACAGATCTATGATGTGGTGACGTACCAATATAATCCAAACTCGACCGAGGAGGAGTCATGACCTCTGTCAGCATCGGACCATATTTGCGATGGAAGCTCAAGAACCTCGGATTCGAGTACGATCCCGTTGAGGACACCTGGTTCTGGGGGTGGAAGAAGAAAGTCCGTCTCAACCTCGATCGGTCCATCGACATGTTCATCTGGAGCGCTTCGGTGGTGACGGCCAAGGCGCCGGCATCCTATGTGGATGATCGGCATGCCATTATCAGCTGGAACCAATCAGAAGAGGAGTTTCTCAAGCTGAAACGCTCAACCATCGAATACTATATCGGCGATATGGTGCGAAAACACAAGCCGACTGTGACGAAATGACCGAAAATGCTATCTCAACATGTGGCCAGGAAACATATATCGCGTTTCGTGCACGTATTGTACGCATTTCGCGAGGTTTCTGTGGCCACATGTTATATTTAGCGTAAAAACCTAGTACTTTGTCGGGTTAAAGTACTAGGTTTGATATAATAAGGAGTAAAATCATGGACATCAGAACACAGAACTGGTATGGATATGATATTCGTTTCGTGGAGTATTGTGGAACGTGGTATGCAGTGCTCAAGGATATTTGCGACGCGTTGGATCTTCATACTTTCAAAATAGCACAGCGCATTAATGCGAATGATCTACGAAGACTACCTATTCCATCATCTGATATACCTAATGGGTATAACAGATTGCAAGGAGAAAACATCACTCGATCGATGCTCGTCATCAACGAACACGGCATATATCAGGCGCTGTTCCGTAGTCGACGACTCGAAGCGAGACAGTTCACCGATTGGGTCTGTGATATGCTCGAGCATATGCGATCAGCCATCGGCCTTCAGCAGTATGAGGTCATGCAGATGACCGAGCCGGAGATTCAATATGACATCGATGAGCAACTCGGCGAGGAATTCTACGATCTAGAGTCGGACACGTGGAGAATCCAACGGACCATTGAGAATGGCGACGTTCTCGTATATAATAAGGAGTAATCATGCCTGGTGTCAACTTACGACAGTTTCAGCACGAGTGCGTGCAGGCCCTAAGGTCGGGCAAGGTGTTGGCGGCCGGAGTTGGCGCCGGCAAGTCCATCATGGCATTATATTGGTACGTCACCAAGTGCTGTACGGTACGGACCTCGCATAACGCCAATGGCGAGCTGTTCCAGATCATGCCGGGGAGTCCGGATCTGGTGATCATTACCACTGCCAAGAAACGCGATAACCACGAATGGGATGACGAGCTCTATCGCTACGCCCTGCATCAGGGTGAGAATTCAAAGAAGATGGGTAGGGTTCATGTCACGGTGGATTCGTGGAATAACATCACGAAATACGTCGATACGTCCGCTGTGTTCATATTCGACGAGCAGCGTGCCATCGGTTCCGGAGCCTGGAGCAAGGCATTTGTGCGGATCGCCAGACGGAACCCCTGGGTGATGCTGAGTGCGACTCCCGCCGATACCTGGAGCGATTGGTGCCCGATATTCGTCGCTGACGGGTTCTACCGCAACCGTACCGAGTTTTTTCGTCGTCATGCAGTATACTCCCGGTACACGAAGTATCCGAGAATAGACCGTTGGATCGATGAGGATTATCTGAACAAGTGTCGCGATCACGTGCTGGTGACCTGTGAGGTGCCGAGAGAGACCGAACGTGTGGTGCATCAGCTGACCTGCGCATATGATAAGGAGACGGTTCGCAAGGCGATGAAGACACGGTGGAATCCTGAGACGGAGGAGCCGTTCCTCAACGCCACGGAGCTGTGCTTTTATCTGCGGAGGGTGATCGATACGGATCCCACACGTCTGTCGTACGCCGCACATGTGGTACGTGACCATCGCAAGGTGATCATATTCTACACGCTGCGTGCCGAGCTGGAACAGATTCTGAAGCTTGAAGAGGTCACTGGCGTGCCGGTATACCAGTACAATGGCGGTCGGCACGATGATCTGCCTCAGGGGAATTCCTGGGTATATGCGGTGCAGTTTCAAGCGGGATCCGAGGGCTGGAATTGCACGAGCTGCAACACGGTCCTGTATTGGTCGCTGCCGTACAGCTATAAACAGGCGGAGCAGGCGGCCGGCAGAATCGACAGACTCGACACGTCATATAAGACCCTGCACTACTATATTATGCGATCGTTCGCGCCTTTGGATCTGGGAATCATCCGGGCGCTTCGGAACAAGGAGGATTTCAACGCCTCCGGGTTCTTGAGGAGCAGTGCGCGACAAAAGGAGTGATCATGCCGAAAGGGAGAACCGAGATCGTTTGTATTTATCTCGGAAAACGTAACATACCATACGATCCATTTGAGATAAGCGAACTTCGAGAGTGGACTGACGCTAAAGTGTCGTTATGCCCACATAAGAATGTGAGTTATGGTATCAGCGACGCCTATAGAATCGAACGAGAACCGGTCATGCTGAGACCCGATGGATATACTGTGGATCTCTATAATGAAACTCGAAGAGTGGTATGCCCGAATTGCGGGAAACGTAAAACCGTCGTGTTTCAAGCGTATGACACATCCTCTGCATGGTACCAGGAAACACGGTTCGATTATGGTAAGGAGTAAATATGCGTATCAATGAATTCGAATTGGTTAACCCCATGAGCGATGTGCAGAACACCATTGCGAGATTGATCGATCATCGTGGGTCATGCGATGATCTGTCGCCGAGACATGAGATCATCATGAGTGATATTCTGTTGTTGCAGACGGATCTTGCACATCCTGAAATATCATATGATATGACCGAGGCGAAGATCAATGCGTATTGTCCTCGATGTAGGAGGCATGGATCCGGATGGATCGAGACCAACGGATGGTTTTCCGCAGTATCACCATCACGCGGAGTAGTGATTCGTCGTGCGATGGATGAACTTCCTGCTCGTAAGAACAGGAATGGTCAGATATGCGAACATCACAGGTTGATGATGTCTTCCGCGGTTCGATCGAAGGATATCGCGTTCCATGTCAGGGAGGAGAATACCAGGAATTATATCTGGTTCAAGAAGCGTAAGGCTTTGGCGAAGCAGTGGTTCCCGTTGAGTAGCGGCGACGAACAGTACCATTTGGTATGGTGTCCGGACTGTTTTGCGATGACTTGCGTGGACGTCGGAAAGATGTCTTTTACGCGGTACGACCCCTCAAACGCCAGTTTTAAAGGGAGTGAATGGTACTAAAAAGCAGTTCTAAATATGTACAATTTATGTGACAAAAGCAGTTCTAAATATGTACAATTTGTGTGACATATGTACAATTTCTGTGACATGAGCGAAAACGCCCTTGATGCGGTAAAAACGCCAAAATCGGCTTTGTCACACAAATTGTACATACAAATCGGTTTTGTCACACAAATTGTACATATTTGAAAACGTCTTTTAGGGCCCAAAAACGTTGAAATTTCAACGTTTTTGGGCTTTTGAGGGTGTTTTTCTGTATGTACAATTTCTGTGACCTACTTCTATTCCGAATGGGGAAGAAAGAAAATAATATTATATGTAAGTATAAAAGAAGTAAAAGTATGTCACACAAATTGTACATATTTGAAAACCACTTTTTTGCAGAAAGGAACCGTCATGACTTATTCCATCCTCGATGGTAATCGAGAAACCATTTACGAAATCGCTCACGACATGATCGGGTGCAGATGTCAACCCGGGACTCCGGTATGCATCAGCATCCCGAAGATCGATCCGGATGAACTCACGCCTCAGGAACGTCGTAATTTTTCCATGAACAATTTCGTTCTGGCGTGTTATTGTTCCGGATGTCGCAAGCGAACCAAACTCATGGTACCGCTCGATAAGATCCATCACGTCGATGCAGACGCTATCCGACAGATCGCACAGCAAATGTCGACAGAGGGAATTAATTGCAACCATGACCAAGAGAGCTGGGAAGTGACCGCACCAGTTATTCGAGATGATGCCCCGAGTCAAATCGATTTGAATGGTGTTCGCTTGCTGTTACATATCGTCTACTGCGTGAAGTGTCGACGTCTTGTACATGTGTATATTACCGATACCCATCGAGTGTATTAGGAGTAACCATGCGTTTTCGCGAACCAATATTCGAACAGCCCATGCGTGTCATGGAAGACGATCATATCTGCCAGGACATCGACGACTACAGCTACTATGCCGGAATGCAGCTGGAGGACGCCAAGCGCGAACTCGTCGAGCATAACGGCGATGAGATTATCAAGATCGGATGGATGCATGTGGTACCGTTGCATCCGGTTCGGAAGTACCAGGATCATCCGATTAAGATCACCACACTTCGATATGGCACTTCGGAAACATTTCCGAATATCTATGAAGCAAGTATCAAGAAAGGCTTTAGTCTTAATTCGTTGCGAGAACTATTGCGTGGAAGGGGCATATGGTCTGATAACTTCAATGCCGAATACCTCTAGCTCGTTGTGCACAAATGTGCACAAACATCGTCTCGTACATTCCCCATAATGGATAGAATATACATATAACTACAGGTATCTACCGTATTTTACGGTCGGAGGTTTTCCATGGTTTTAGAGCGAGACTTCCAGCGTAAACTGGTCAAGCGATTGAGGACCGAGATTCCAGGATCCATTGTCATGAAAGCTGATGCAAACCAAGTGCAAGGCATCCCGGATCTCTTGATCCTTGCGCATGGCCGATTTGCTTCGCTGGAAGTCAAACGCTCTGCTACTGCATCTCATCGACCGAACCAGGATCACTTTGTTCAGAAGATCAACGACGATGGCGGCTTCGCTTCGTTCGTTGATCCTTCGAATGAAGATGATGTGGTGGACCAAGTCAAGCGATATCTATCCAAAGCCTAGGGAACCACGGCTTTTTCATTTTAGGAGTCATCATGACATTCACGTTCAATCAGCATACTGACCTTCAAGGTAAGCACGCATATTTGAGTGCCAGTCATCATGTCTGGCTTAACTATGACGATGAGCACTTCAAGGATATCTTCTATTCCAATCTCATGAAGGAACGTGGCACACAGCTTCACGCCTTCGCCGAGTTTGCGAATAGGATGGGTCGGAAGATGCCGCGCAATCACGAGACCATCAACGAGTTTATCAATGATGGCCTTGGATACAACATGAGTCCTGAAGTGGTGCTCTATTACAGCGAGTATTGTTTCGGGACTGCCGACCTTATCGGTTTTGATCCGAAGAAGAAACTGCTTCGAGTGTTTGATCTCAAGACCGGTCAGAAGGACGTGCTCGAGTTCGGACAACTGCATGTGTATTGCGCTTTGTTCTGTCTCGAGTATAACATTAAACCAGATGACATCAATTTCGAATGCCGACTCTATCAGAATGATGAAGTTCGCATTGAAGAATTTACTGATCCGGAGACCATCAAGGATATTATGAATCTTATCGTTCATGATGATAAGATGATTCGTGAACTTCGCGCCGAAGCGAAAGCTAATAAATTGATCTTCTAGAAAGGAGCGGATTATGGCTGAAGAGTCATATTCTGGTGATGACGAGTCGTTGTATGACTTCGAGCATTACGGTACTCCGCATCAGGGTGCCACTCCGCATTCCGGACGGTACAAATGGGGTTCCGGCGATGAAGATTCCTTGACCAGAGCCAACGGCTTGCTTGGTCAGGTGGCTCGGCTCAAAGAGCAAGGGATCAAGAATTCAACAGAGATCGCACGAGCACTTGGCATGACTACCACCGAGTACCGAGCACGATATTCCATGGCATGGAATGAAGCCGAGAACTATACTCGTAACCGAGCTCTGAATCTTCAGAAGCAAGGTTGGGGTGCTACGGCTATCGGCAAAGAACTCGGACGTTCCGAATCGACAGTCCGTGGCTGGCTCAAAGATGGTCGTGAAGTTCGTAAGGACATCGCCACCGATATCTCAGAAAAGCTCATGGCTTCGGTTCCGAAGAACGGTGGTCTTGACATCGGTAAATCCTCGGAATTATATTTGGGGGCTTCTGCCGATAAGCTCAAGGTCGCAGTGCAGATGGCGGTCGATAAGGGTTACGAAGTCCACTACATGTATGAGAATCAGCTCGGTACTGGTCCTGGCCAGAAGACGACCCTTAAGCTGTTGACCGCTCCCGGTGTCAAGGTTTCAGGCCCGGAAGGTCTGTATGCTCATCGTGAGCGTATTGCTTCGTTGGCGAAGAACCTTGACGACATTCCCGAAGGATCTTCCGGTGCACTGAAGCCTCCAGTCTCGATCGATAGCAAGCGAGTTAAGATCGTTTATGCTGAAGACAAGTTTGCTGGTTTCAAGGGCGTCGAACGAGATGGCGTGATGCTGATTAATCCCAAGGCTCCTGATCTTCAGTTGCCGGATGGTAAACGTTACGCCCAGGTTCGAATCGCCGTTGATGGTACCCACTATCTTAAAGGCATGGCGCTCGTTGGCGATCCTCGGTCGTTCCCTCCTGGCGTCGATGTGGCCTTCTGCACCAACAAGCACAAGGGCACTCCGAAGATGGATGTTCTGAAGAAGATGCAGACCATCAAGTCTACCAACGGAACAGAAGTCATCGATACGGAGAACCCGTTCAAGGCCGCAGTGCGTTTGCAGCCTATGTATGTGGATCCGAAGACCGGTAAGAAGAAGCAATCTGCCCTGAACATTCTGAACACTGAAGGCGACTGGGATGGTTGGTCGAAGAATCTCCCATCTCAGATGCTTTCCAAGCAGGAACCTTCGTTTGCTTCTCAGCAACTCGGTATCGCTCTGGATCGTTCTCGATTGAATCTCAAAGAAATCAAATCGTTGACTAATCCAGTTGTCAAGCAAAAGCTTCTTCAAGAGTTTGCTGACGAATGCGATTCTGCTGCCGTTTCTTTGAAGGCCGCCGCTGTTCCTCGTCAGAAGTCTCATGTAATCCTTCCGATTAATTCGTTGAGTGATCGTGAGATCTATGCGCCGAACTATCGAAACGGCGAAAAGGTGATGCTGGTTCGTTATCCGCACGCTGGTCGATTTGAGATGCCTGAACTTGTGGTGAACAATCGCAACAAGGAAGGTCTTAAATACATCGGCAATGCGAAGGATGCAGTCGGCATTAATTCCAAAGTAGCCGAACGTCTATCGGGTGCTGACTTTGATGGAGATACTGTTCAGGTAATTCCGAATAAAAGTGGTCAGATTAAGAATGCCGCTCCATTGAAAGGACTTCAGGGATTCGATCCCAAAGAATCATACGCTTTGCCAAAAGACATCAAGTCTAACGACAAACGTTTGATTTCTCCGGAGATGAAGCAGCGTCAGATGGGTATCGTATCTAATCTGATTACCGATATGACAATCAAAGGCGCTCGTCCTGACGAATTGGTTCGAGCAGTTCGCCATTCCATGGTGGTGATTGATTCCGAAAAGCATAAGCTTGATTGGAAACAATCCGAGACTGATAATAACATCAAGGCTCTCAAGGAGAAGTTCCAAAGTGGTGGAGCTTCTACACTTGTTTCAAGAGCTAAGGGTGTAGTCCGTCTTCCGGAGCGTAAGCCCCGATCCATGAAGAATGGTGGTCCGATCGATCCTGAGACCGGTGAGAAGCGTTACGAACTTACCGGCGAGTCTCACGGTCGAGCAGTTCGTAATTCGAAGGGTGAGGTTGTTCGTTATGAAACAGTCCCCAACCTTACGAAGTCTACGAAACTTGCCGAGGCTAAAGATGCTAGGGAACTTTCTTCTGGTACTTTGATGGAATCTATTTATGCTCGTTACTCTAACGGCATGAAAGATTTGGGCAACCAATCTCGAAAGGCCTACCTCCAGGCGGAGCCTTTCAAAGTAGACCCCCAGGCGAGAAAACAATACACCCCTGAAGTTAAGAAGATGGTAGCCCAGCTCAATGAAGCCAAGAAGAACCAACCTCTAGAACGCCAGGCTCAGGTCATAGCCAACGAGAGGCTTCGCGCCATCAAGGAAGATCATCCTGACTATGACAAGGAAGATCTCAAGAAGGCTGGACAAAAAGAACTCAAACGAGCTAGAGCTATTGTTGGTATTCAATCCAAGAGGGTGGATCTTACGGATCGAGACTGGGAGGCAATTCAAGCAAGGGCCATCTCAGCTAACAGACTTCGTGAGATACTGCAATACGCCGATCCTGATCGAGTTCGAGAACTGGCTACTCCGAGAAAGAAAGAAAAGCTTCCTTCTTGGGCTATTGCTAGAGCGAAATCGCTCATGAATGCTGGCTATACCAATGCGGAAGTCGCAGATGCTTTGGGTATTTCGACTTCAACATTGTCTGAGAACCTTGGGAAGTGATGAAGTATGACATTATCACCACTAGAGCAAGCATGTCTTAGGCATGATGTATTGGTAACTACAGTGGACAATCCTATCAATCCATTCGTTGATTTCGAAGGATGGATGAATCTAGACATTGCTATGGGCTATGATACATGTGGTCTAGTTAGCCAAATGTTCATGGGTTATGACAATATGTCTGATGAGGATCAAGCAATCGAGTATGCTCGAATGATTCGAGATCTCTTTGCTCATGATCCTTTGGGTGTGTACACATTAGCCAAACGTCCATCATGGCGTGAAGTTCCATCTGCTGCATCAAACGAATAGCATGATGTGATTGCATCATGTTGCTTGTCATCATGTTGCTTGTCATCATCGACAACATATGCAATGACAAACATGATAACAATACATGATGCATGATACATGTTGAATGATGAATGATAAGATTCGTATAAGCAATGAATCACATTCGCTCATATGAATCTTATCATTCATCATTCATTGTCAATCATTGTCAATCATTATCAATCATCGTTGTTCATTGTCATTATAAATGAAAACGATTAAATGCGAATGAATTAACTTTCATTCGACTGCAACCAACTATTGGATGAATTGTAAATGTAATTTATAATTCATATCAAAGAATAATTTTGAATTTAGATTCGTTCTAATTCAAAATTGTTGAGATGCCCAACCCTAGGATCTCTTTTGAGATACCGGGGGAGGGGGTCGTGGAAAACACACCCCCTATG